>Ga0157364_1005182_pt1 | contig 13211 bp, 9 predicted proteins | sample AttsexASBM2_FD_111476 | JGI IMG/M metagenome (GOLD analysis project Ga0157364, IMG submission 111476) | Fungus gardens microbial communities from leaf cutter ant in Ribeirão Preto, State of São Paulo, Brazil - Atta sexdens ASBM2 | ecosystem: Host-associated > Fungi > Mycelium > Unclassified ... | reverse complement strand
TCTTCTTAAAATAAAAAAATGTTAATTTTTTTTTAAATAATTGATATATTATACAAAAATTATTTCAATTATTCACTGATCAATCTAATTATTAACCAGAGGCATCGAGTGGCTTGGCGCTCGGTATGATTATAAGATCCGAGTTCCCACCTGCATTCACATGATTTTTCGCATTTAAGGAACCAAAAATGGCTCCAACTGATGATTAAATCTTTAATCACCAGCATCTTTCGGATCGGGCGTTAAACTGTTGGTCTTATCAGTGGATAAATATGGATCCTTCATAAATATGGACTGGATGTTGAACATTAGGCTAACAATCTAATTCCGGAAAAAATCCATTGTTACTGAAATCTCATTAGAAGCTCTATGCTCCACGCAGGAGTTAAAGGAACATATATGTATATACAATTATCAACCAAGTCATTGTTAAAAAACTTCAAAAAAGCTTATTGTAAAAAACCTATTAACTCTAAGACACATAAGACGGACTAAGTGACTGAAGTAATCAACTGGATTACACTGAAGAAAAAACTTGGCGTGCCTAGGTCGCATTAAAATACAATGCTCCACGATCAATGTATAATACAAAATTTACAATACGAAAATTATTTGCAATATGAATTAATAAAAAGATTAGGTATTACATACAATACATATCTTTTCAAATATACACAATGCATAAAAGCAATAATTAGGCAAGAAAGAGGTGCTATAATAGTTGCTTAATTTTTATAAATTTGTTCTCTAATTTGATAATATCTATAATAATTATAATTATAATGTATTACTTTTCAAAATTAGCAACTTGTAACGATAATTAATTACTTTCTGAGAGAAAAAACTGTAACTGTAATAGTTATCTACTTTTATAAAATTTTCCCAATTCTGACTACATTATGTAAATATATATATATAAGGTCTAAAAGAGATATATACTATCTCTAATTTACATTGTCTCACTTTATAATCTAAATCAAGATACAGAGTAAGATAACATAAATTAGAATATACATACAGAAAGTATACATACTTTTCTGTCATATGATTTTGACAAAATCACTATTGTAGTCTAACTCTGTTGTATCTTTTTAAATGTAGCAACATTAATAATAGCTTCCTACTACACTCGTCACAAAGCAGATGCATAATGTTGTTATTTGTTGAAAAAAACTTTACAAAAAAAAAAAAAATCAAAATTCGCAAGTACCGGACGGTATTACGGTGTCTTCGTAAAATCGGCGTTATTTTTTTTCTTTTATAATGACACGCTACATGCACTCAATAATGCACGCCGGTATGTGCACACGCATGTGCGTATACACGAATACCAGAACATAGACAGAACCAACTCGTACGCGCGCGCAAGCGCAGCGTATGAATAAAATACGACTCCAGGCCGAAGATTTCGCCGAGTCTACTCGGTATAACTCGTCTCTGTCGCATTTGCATCCGCATTACGCGAACGTATACCGCCGGCTTGCGTAATATTATAATCAGCTGCGGGAAAATAAATAACTATGGCGTCTACCTGGCCACCTCTCTACGCATTCTCTCTCCACTCCTCGTTCGCCTTCCCACCCTCTCATTCTTTCTTTCTCTCTATCTCTCCCCGTCTCTCTCGCCATCAGATAACTATCTTTCCGTTTCCTGCTGGCGGGCCGCAGTAAATACACATAAGTCGTAGCAACCTACTTGCTATAGTTGAAGAAAGAACGAGAGAATAAGTCGCGGTCGCGGGAGGACGTGATAGAAGAGGAGGAGGAGGAGGAGGAGGACAAAGACAGCGATAACACGTAACTACAACGATTTCCACTTGAATTAAGAGCGCCTCGTAAAACGGAATTTATTATTCGCGCTCGGGGGAAAATTTTTGCGGAGCGACCGCTCAGGAAGAAGCTCTTCCCTCGAAAAGGGAAGAAAAAAAAAAGAAGAGAAGAAAAGGAAACAAGAGTGGAGACGGAGAAAGGGAACGGCAGAAGGCAGAGATCGCGCGCTGCGGCGTCCGCCTGATTAAATATCATGAGGAACTTGGAGCGAAGATTGCAACGCGCACGGGCGCGGGAAATAATACCCCGTTGTTAAAACTGGGAAACATATAGCGCGAAACTGCTGCCGATTCACGGTGAATTCTAGGAATTCGCCGAGTTCAGGCTAGGAAAAAAAGTGCGGGAGTTTTTAATTGTAGCAGGTCGTGAAACACACCCACATTTCTTCTTCTTTTTTTTTAGTAATGTCTCTTCAAATTTTTATACACATTATGAGTTGTGTTTGTCCAATGTGCTCGTTAGAGATGCGTGTACGTTTTCAGATGCGCTCGCGCCAGTGCGGCGATCTAGGGGTTAACGCACGCGAAAGGGACGTCTTCTCAAGAGCATCGAATGACAAGGAGTATCGCTATAGCAAAGACGATAAAGGAAGCTTCATTTGTATCGCATACACACATACAAAATGATACGTAATACATAAAAATCATATTGTACTATTACAGGAAAGAATGTCTCTAATTAGTCAATTAACTTGAATGAATGTTGTTGGTAACTGTGAGATATAATGCGATTTGAAAAACTTCATAACTTTATTCACTTCGAGAGTTAAATTTTATCTTCCATCAAATATATAATATCGGTATAAAATATCAGCAGTCAATTGAAGAAATTATTAAAAAAAAAACCCAGTTATTTGTAGAGCTAAATAAAATATATTCTTTGCAGCGTTTTAGCGCTTACTAACTATCATTATTAAATTAATTTGATTTGTGATGTTACTATTTCAACTTTAGTTTATAATTGCATTTGAAGTCCAACAATAGTCAGTGCGCAGTTTGAAAGATTACAATTGAAAGATTATAATTGGAAGATGTATTTAAAAAATTTATGTAGAAATATTTATAGGCGTCAGATTCTGCCTTGATCATATATGATGCTTCTTTACTCGTTAAATTCATAACACAGAAACATATATTTTTTATAATATTAAGGGAACATGTAAGTCCCTGGGATCTACTAAAGATTTCCGTTATTAATTTTATTTTCTTGAAGAATTTTTCAAATTTATTTTTAATCTACGATATAAGACTGTATGAAAAATAGAAATAAAATATTATTAATCAATCAAATTTTTATTTAAATCTTGTTAGATGTAAATATGTACATATTCAAACTTTTTTCAAAAAATATTATTTTTCAAATTATTCCCAGTCACTCTAGGACCCATATATTTCAATTAAAACATCTATTTTTCCATTTTCTCATACTTTTGTAGAAATATTCATCTTTGATAATATCTCCATTTCACATACATACAACATAAATATTTTTTCGAATACAATCGATTCACTCTTCATTCAAGATTTGCATCGTAAAATAATACGAATTCTAAACGTCCGCATTGTCTTATGATGCTCAATTCTCATCGAATCAATTCGGAATGAATCAATGCACTTTAAAAAATTCTCTCAGCTTTCTCGTTCAGCTTTTTCTGGCTAAATGATAACAATTATTAAACCGACAGAAGCTCCTTCATTTCGCGGCTCGTCAAGCTCGTCTTACCTCGTAGAGATACTTTTCATTAACGAGGCTTCGACTCAGGAATATCATCGGGACGCAGCTTTCGCATCCAGGCACCTGTTCCTATTTCTCGCTCTCTCTCTCTCTCTCTCTCTCTCTCTCTCTCTCTCTCTCTTTCTCTCCCTCTATCTCTCATATTTTCATCCTCTCTCTCGCTCTCCCTATTTCTCTCTCTTCTGTACCCTCTCTTCGGCGCCATATCTATTCCGTGCACTTGCACGCGCTCGCATGCATACGCTCGGCCGCCACGTACGAACGCACAAACGACAAAACACGTATTACGTGTAACTGGAGTCCGCGCTAGAGATCAATACACATAATAGAGGGTATCTATAGCGGGCGCAACCCGTGCTCATTTACTTAATTGTGTTCTATACGGCATAACCGAGGCGTGGTGGTGCGGCTCGTGTAGGTACGCGGCCGCCTCTCTGCCTACCCTCCTGCCGCTACCCCTCGCATTGCCTCCCTTCCTGCTGTTACCCCCCTGCCGACTGAGGGAAGAGGAGGAGGTGGAGGAGGAGGTGGAGGAGGAGGAGGAGGAGGAGGAAGAGGAGGAAGTAGAGGAGGAGGAGGAGAAGGAGAAGAGGGAAGGGGGGGGCCGAGTGTGCGTAATATTCAGACGTATAACGCGCCGGGGCCGCGTAGGTACATTGGCATCAATTTATGGGGGTTGGGAGGGGGCCGCCCCACCAGACTATATATACGCTCCGATAGGGTTGAATATCTCGCGCTTTTGTGCCCCGTCCACATTTCCGCGCTTCCGCCCCTCTGTCTTTTCCATCCTCCCTCACGCCGCCCTTTGCTCGCCACCGATGCGCGTTGCTCCTTTCTGCGATTGCGTTTCGTATGTTTTTGTCTCAGTTCGAAGTTGCGCCTTGCTCGATATGAGTGCTTCATCGAACAAGAACTATTATTTTCCGAGGCCGACGAATGCCTCCCTCGAAACGTGCCCTTCGAATTCATTAAGCACAATGCGCGACTTCAGAAAAGAGAGAACGAGTTATGTATTGAATGCATATTTCACAATCGATTAAGAAACTTTACAGATGAATATACTAGAATACGGAAGTCTTTCTGATTGTTACATTAAATTATATAAAAATTATATTGCTTTCTCTTATTTTAAAAATGAAACAACTAAAAAAAATTGAATTTTCGAGTCATTATTATGAATAAATTAAATAAACATTACCCTATTAATCATCAAAAATAAACAACATCTTAATTTCGTAAGAAATCGAAAAACAACACAAAAAGAGCGATTTAAAAAAAAAATCATTAAAATTATCAATTGAAAAGATTTTTTAAAGCTTATGAAACGAAAATGACAAAAATGACATTTGGTCATATTATAAAAATATATTCTTTTTGCCAATATTATTTGATTAGTCAAACATTTTCTGTCAAGTTCAAAAGTAGTTTTTCTCCTTTTCATTTCTTTTCAGTTATATCAAAGTTCTAAGAAAGTATTAAAAGGAACGCTATGTGTACACACTAATTTCAACAACAGATTTTTTAACGTGAATCAATTAAAGGAAAAAAAGGATATTTCCTTGCATTTTTTAAAATGGTCTTCGTAACATTTTAATAATAAACTCAGTAGCTGCACAGTAAAAAACATTTTTGTTTATAGAAGTTAGGAAAGATCCATTCAAGTTCTTATTAAAATTTTATGCAAACTTTTTAATATCTTTGAGTGCTAACTTAACATAATGTGATTGTGTTATTTGAATATTTTGTGTTAAATTGACACTCAACTTACACTTCTTAGTGTAAAAATGACACATTTATGAGCAAGAGAAGAAGTAATATAAAAATAACGTTTTTTAAAATAATTCTAAAATAAATAAATAAAATGTCAATTTGTTATAAATATTAATTTTAATGAAGAAATTTCCTTAAATTTTTACATAATATTTGTGTTACTTTCTAACATATTTATTTAAATTAACACAAGAATGGACCGTTTAGAGCATAGGTAAAATTTAACACAAATTTTCCAACCGTGTATGCAGTTGTAAGTTGTGCAAATCAACCGAGGCAGAATCATAGATTCGAGCCGCAAAAATAACGGTCGCGACCGCGACAGCGACGCGAATCGGAAGCCAGCGAGGAAAAGCTCGCGCGACATCGCAAGAATTCGCAGCGCGAAAAGGGTCGAAAGCGATCCGCTTTCGGCGGGCTGACGGTCGACGACTGCGACGAACAACAAAATGTCGACCGCAATTATGCTGTAATTAACTCGAAAACGTGTGCACACGTACGAACGCGCGTACACGCGGCTCCACGCACATCGACGGCGTTGGCCGGCTTCACAGGTGGTTGGGGATTTTTGTATTTAGCGGTTGGCACCGTCCGACGTTTACACGTTTACACGCACCGTCCGGCTGCGTTATATGCATGTTTGCGGTGACGGAAGAGAATTTAAACCAACCACCCCCCTGCTCCGTTCTCCTCCACCCTCTATATAACGCCCGCCGTGCCGCTTTGCGCTTCCCTCATCCCGCCGCTCTTGGCTTGTAAATTCTGACAAACCGAAAATTAGTTGGCCATTCGCTATCTTATTCCTCTCTATCCGCCAACGTTAACAACATGTCGTGAATCAGGCGAGGATTATTTTAATCCTCTCGCTAATGTCAGTGAATCGAGAGTTAAGCGTTTATTTCAATTTTAACCTCCTTGACTAATACAATCGATTTTCGAGCTAAGAAGTTTCAAACATCCGTTGTTATAATTATCTAATTACATATTTCGTAGATTTCCACTAATTATAATTTTCTTATTTTACATTTTGGACGGCCTGAGTAACATAGCTAATTCTTCCTTATTCTTTCACTTATCCTGAGTGACGTCAGGGAAGAAAGAATATAGAGAATGCAAGACAGATTTGAATATAATCAATTTATTGTAGCTAAAATCGGAGACGAAGACACGATTATGGTTATCTGATTATAAGTATTATAGCGTAGCTAGTTAATATTATATAATCAAACGATTGAATAACGAAATGTCCTTCTTCCTTCTCATTCTTATCCTTCCTTATTCTTATACTGATGGGACAGAAAGACGGGACTGACGTGTTCGCTCTTGGAAAGTAAACAAAGTGCAGTGGTTTACATGTTAAACCGCAGAAAATGGAACGGAGAGAATTTCTCCGACAAATAGCATGAATTTGCTGAGCCATTGGCGTGTACTCCGCGGCAAATAAAGACATCGGAGAAATTCGTAATAAGAGACTCATTTGGAAAGCACGATTTCACGGTCATACGTCATTGCTTATGCACAATATTTCTTCTACCGTCACCGTGTGTTAAGTATCTAAATATAAGAATCTAGATATTGGTTCGATACTCGCTGCATCATCTATAACGGAAATAGCATAGAAAGATTATGAACTAGAAAATAAAAATAGAAAGAACGTAATGAAAATTGAATTTATATCTTGCGTGACGTAACTTTGATATATGCTGACAAATATAAGTCGAATAATTTAACAGTTTATTAAATCTATAGTGTCAAATTTAACCTAACGTGAGTCGCCACTGCTCCTACTAAAGAACTATCATTATTTTTTATCAAAACGATAGTTAAATTTGATACTACATTGTGTCAATTTGACACTATATATAATGTTAAACACTGTATAATGTCAAATATAATCATTGTTTTAATATAAAATAACGATATATTTAATAGGAGCAATGGCGACTCACATTAAGTTAAATTTGACACTATAAGTTTAACAGTGTGTTTTTGATAATTTTATTTAATTCTACATTACTCATGTAATTTTCTTTTTACATAATTATTCGTATGTGTGGACTGTTTTTGACACTCTAACATTATATCTTAATTTTCATTGTCCTTTTTAATAATTTACATGTAAATAAAGATTGATAATATTCTATAATTTTTTAGATAAAGATAAATGTAAATTTTTTTTAAATTTTAAAATAATTTGCTCTAAATATAATAATATATGTAAATAACGTTCTTATACTACAGCATTTATAAGGTTAAATGCAAATAATGAAGAGTTAACTTTCTAGCAGCGAGTGTTATACGTTTGCAACGTTCACTTAAAATTACATTCGAACATACATGAATTCGGGATCTGTGCAAATTACAAGTTACATTTAAGGACTGAAGATGAAAACGAAAATATATAGCATTGAGCATTACAATATAGTGCACGCTCTTTCTTTTTTTCCAAAAAATTATATGTCAATATGTGTCAAAATTCTTCACAAGATATTTTTGAGTAAAATCAGTATAAAAAATTAATTTTTTTTAATGAAAAGACGATGCCGCCGCTAGAAAGTTAGCAATGTTCCTACAATACAAAAAAATATCAAACAGAGTTGTTTTTTATAAGGAAAGCAATCATTCTTTAACGGCTCAATCGAGAGCGAGGACGCGACTAGCGGGTTCAACGCTTCCGAGAGCGGCAACGAGCGAGTACTGCTTCCGGTCGGAATTACGGTTTAAATTATGGTTACGACTTGGGCGTTACAATATAATCATATCGCGATTGTACGTGGTGTTTATTACATTATTAAATATACATCGCGCTATCATTAGCTATTAAATATATCATTAATACGCGGCGTAATGCCAGCGAGCGGTTTGAAATGAATGCGTCTGTTTGTCGCTAATATAACTAATATTACTATAACTAATACAACTAATGTAATTAGGAACGTAGGGCTAGAAATATCAATAACTTTGCTTATTCGGGACTTAATAAATGTAGGATCGAAATACATATGTGAAAATATATATAGCTAATGCTTATTGTTAGTGCAAACTTTCGGGATTTTTAAATGACAGAATAGTATTTAAGGATCATCCACTGATAGCAAGATTTTTATTTAAAATTTACAGAATTTCATATGCTTTTTAAAAAATGTATGCCAAAATATTAAACGTAAGTTTACATTGATATTTTTTTCCTAGTAAACGATAGAATAATAATTACGTCGTTATCGTATCAACATACGCAAAATAATTTAGCAAATATACATATAATTAAATTTTGCATCCTATTAAAAATGTAAACCAAAAAATTGTACCAATCACTAATTATTTCTAAGATAATAACTGAGATAATAAGAACTTACAATTATAGCACATCTCGAATATCTAAAATTTTGCTATTATTTTCTTCATAATTTATTCGAAATGTAAATATTTTCAAAATATACTACTTAAAAATAGATTTGAAAAATAGATTAGAAAAATATACATCAATGTCTCTTAATTTATAACGATATTCACAAAGGATACACAAAATGTATTTATGATATCTAATGTATTTATGATACCTAAAAATCGCAACGAAGAGATCAAATAATTCTTCTCGTCAAAAGTGTCGACGTTCACGAACGATCGCGTCAGCCGATTGGACACGTCGAGATCGACGCACCCCCTTGTACGCACTCTCCCCCCCCGCCTGTGTCGCGTATACAGGCACGCACGTATATCGCGCGCGCACGAGCAGCTCTAGGTTACGCGGATGAACGTCAAATCAAAATGCACAATCCCGGCAAATCATTTCGAATATTTCATAATGGGCGCGAAATATCATTACTCGCCGCCCGTGCAATCCACCCCTTCGTCCAACCGCCACCGTCCCTCGCGCAAACCCCGCGCGAATTCGTCGGTGACCGTGCGTTACGAGCGCACACGAATGGAAGGAGATAGAGGCAGAGACACACATATACAATCGCACACGTACGCGCAACGGGATAGAGAAAGAGGGAGTGGCATTTATTAAGCGTGGAAAGAGGATGGAAGAGAACCGGGGGAGGGAGGGGGAGGGGGTTGCGGGGGACAGAAGGGATTCGGGTAGGATGAGAGTGGGAGAGGAAGAGGAACGTACGTGGAAACACGCGCGGCGGACGCGAGCTGACGCGAGTATCCGCGGGACGGGGTGGCACGCGGGGCACGCGTGCACATATACACGCGCGCGTATATACGTGCGACACACCAACATGAGAGACACACGCGAGTGCGGACCGGGTACGAGAGCGCGCGCGATACGGGGTATGCGACCGGGACTAAATTACGTTCCCCGTAACGCGTTTAGCCGCGAATCGCATTGCGAGCGATCCGTATAACCCGAATATCGGCCGCACGCCAGAGATAGGACCGAGGGACTACTCGTCCCCCTGGAACGAACGAGTATTACATCGCCCAGCACTGATCCGATCCTCCATTTTGCCGCGGATTCTTCCGAAAACTTCCTATCCCCAAAAATTATTACTTAAGCATAATTATATGTACAGTTGGGATTAACTGAGATAGATTTGTGATTCGCTGCCTTTTTAAAAATTACTTAAAGACCGAAATTGATAACTCGATCAAGCGTCGTTCTGCCAACTGATATCAGATTAAAAAAAATTCCTTGTTTCTCTTTTTAAATTACAATCTTTGAATAAAATAAATTAAAGGATAACACCGGCTGAAACAATGGGCTAACCTACATTTTGTAAAAATAGAGAAAATTAATTCTAAAGTTAAAGTAATGGGAAATAGTGAATCAACTTATCTATTTTTACAAAATGTAGGTTAGCCCATTGTTACAGTAAGCCTTTAAATTGGGATTTGTTCTTAATTCAAACAACAATAATTTACGTTAATGAAAATAATTTTGTATGTAGATAGATTGAATTGCATTGGTTAACGCTAACCAACATCGCGATATTGTTTCAGATGTTGAGAAGGAGAAACCGAGGTTATAAGATATGAAGAAGGGGACAAAGAAGACTGGAACTCTGAAAGCGCGGTGCATAATACTCGAGGATATGTCCTGCAGACCGGATTCCAATTCTCCGACACTTGGCCGGGGGTCATTTCTCGCGCATTAAATCAGCCCGGCCGCGATTTCGTGAATCGACAGCCGAAGTTGTTGGTCGGATCGGACCTCGCTGCAGATACAACAACGATAAGGGTCGGTCCCTCGAATCAATGCGCGTAGAGAGAACAACTAAGGGGGGGAGGAGGAGGGGGGCTGAGGTACCTACATACCTACCTACCTACCTACCCAGTACGTATCTACGTGCCTACAACCATCTCGTTTCTCGGATGGCGAAACAGCCAGCGGTGGCTGCTGCTGGCAGCAGCAGCAGCAGCAGCAGCAGTAGGCAGGCAAGCAGCTAGCAACACCGGCTACCTCCTCCACCTCCACCTACTCCATCTCCTCCTGCTGGTTCTCTCCATTTGCCTTCTCCCCCGTACTACACGGCGCGACCTGTGTTCCCTTCGCCCCTGCTCCGTTCATCTCCTCTCTCGTTCCCTCTGCGCGCGCGCGCGTCAACCTCCTCTACATCGTCGTCGTTGAAATCACCACCACCATCCAGAGCTACCTACCATACCGCTACCATCACGGCACAGTACACACGGTACACTCCGCGTACTACTCCGGAATCGCATCGCGGCCACTCCAGTTGCATTGCGGGCAACGCCGATCTGCGCTCGCGCGTGCACACACATACACATACAGCCATACGTGCATGTAGACAATTTCATACACGTATACATACGCAAATCCAGACTCGCGAACGCGCATACACACTTACGTACTCATACGATGACGGTACGTTCGGTACGGCTCGTACCGAACGATGCATACGTGCATACGCGTGCGTACACAAGAGCACAACGGCCTAGCGTTGCCCTCTGCCTCCGGCCAGAGATATCGTTAGCATGCCTTGCTAATCACGGACTCGATAATAATACCGTGATTGATAGGACGAACCCCGTCCTCCTCCACCTCCTCCACGTTCTCCTCCTCCGCGACCACTACCGCCTCGTCCAACCTACCGCCTCCTCGAAACGAGTAACGTTCCACCCCTCGAGAGAGTGAGATGAAGAGAAAGGAAGAGAGGGGGAGAGAGAGAGAGAGAGAGAGAGAGAGAGACCAGCCATTCTCCGCGCCCTTCTGACTTTCTCCCATCCATTCTCCTCGCCGATGCCTTCCGTCTCTCTTCAGGTTCCCTCAACCACCCGCACCACACGGTACCTTCTCTCCCCATGTGTATGTGATTTTTTATTTCCTCTTTTATTTCCTTCCCGTCGGCGAGAACGCGAGGCCGCGCGCGACTACGCGTGTCGTGTTCTTACTCGGACGACCCCGTTGCCTCACACTCGGACGGGTTCGCTCGTCGGAGAAAGAAAGAGACAGAGAGAAAGTGAGAGAGTGAGAGAGAGGTTGTATTTTTATGTAATTAAAACCGATACGCGAAAAAAGCGTGCGAGGTAAGGGCAAAGGAGGGATGATGCATGGCGAATCGTTGATCCGCACTCGAAGACCTCGCGGCCGACGCGTTTCGTTACATTCCGATCGTTTAATAATCGCGTATCTGCTGCTGCTCGGCAATAGCTATTTCCCTACCTCTCGCACGAGCCGAATCGCATCGCTCGTAATTATATTTCCTCTATTTTTCAACCCCTCGCGAAGCTCTTAACCCTCTCTCATGTGCTGATTCCATTTTCATCTTACCCAAATGCGGCAAGTAATATAATTTAGCATGTTAATCGAATCTTCGTATTATTCGTATACGGCGGCGGTATAAATCGATTGATAGGTATAGTATAAGATGAAAAATTCAACTATCCGTATTGTGGAAATTAATCCCTTGACAACGGGTTATCAATATTAAATACGCGAGTTTTTTCTTAAATGAAGTTGTCGGTTTCTCTGCCGATGGTATATGCATGAGAAAGCCCGCGGTCAGACTAGATTATAGACGCGACAATCTTAAAAGAGTATCGGAGAGTTAAACTTTAAGTCATTCCACTTCTAAAATTTCAAATGAAATGCATTTATGGGTACGTCAACTTTCAACTTAGGATCTCATTAAAATAATGTCCATTTAAAATTAATTAATGAATAAGATTTTCCTCGTCTATTTGCATCGCCGAAGCTTCATTCATGAAAACCACGAATAATTCCCGATGTTAAATGATTCCATAATTAAAATTTTCCCTTGCTTTAAATTTTGCGCCCCAGAAGTCTGCGCCGTGAAATTCGTCGGCCACCGCGGCCGCGCCACGCGTGTCTTACGAAACACCCCGCATTATTGGAGACCGAGTTTTCCACGGCATGCCCCCCATGTCGGCCATTCGTCGTTTCTTGCTAGCGATAGCGAGACTTACACACGGTGCGGAATAAGTGGAATACATTTCCTCGCGTATTACTGCATTCTAACTGTTCATCCATTGGATCCCCGAGCTGCGCTACGTGACTGCGTGTGCGCGAGCGAATCAAGGATCAAGATAGGCGTCCAACGAACATGTATGCGGACAAGAGTGTTACGCGCGTATATATATATATATGTGTGTGTGTGTGTGTGTGTGTGTGTGTGTGTACACACATGCGTGTCTGTGCATGTACGTTTTATACTCGGTGGTAGCTGTCTCTCGAACAACGAGCTCGCGCGCGCGCATGAGAGAGCGAGACTGAGAGAAAGAGAGAGAGAGAGAGAGAGAGAGAGAGAGAGAGAGAGAGAGAGAGGTAACGAGCCAGCTATGCTGGCTATGATACCATTAGCATCAGTGATTAATGTATGCTGCGGCCTGTTCCACGGCGATGTGCGCGAGTTTCGTGTATATCCAGTGATTGACTCGTAGACGAGAGAG
>Ga0157364_1005181_pt1 | contig 13213 bp, 5 predicted proteins | sample AttsexASBM2_FD_111476 | JGI IMG/M metagenome (GOLD analysis project Ga0157364, IMG submission 111476) | Fungus gardens microbial communities from leaf cutter ant in Ribeirão Preto, State of São Paulo, Brazil - Atta sexdens ASBM2 | ecosystem: Host-associated > Fungi > Mycelium > Unclassified ... | reverse complement strand
GTGTGTGTTTGTGTGTGTGTGTGTGTGTGTGTGTGTGGGTGTGTGTGTGTGTGTGTGTGTGTGTGTGTGTGTGTGTGTGTGTGTGTGTGTAGGCGCGTGCACTAATTCTAGAAAATTTTAACGGAAATAATATCTTTATGATAATTTCATGTTGTTGCGTAAGACTTTTCCCTTCTATTGTCCCATACGCTAAACAGTAAATAGTTCTCGTTGTGTGGTGAGAATTCTGTATGTGGAAACCCTCTGGGGGATTTACCGCGCCGTTAATTTTACGGGGTACGGCTGGTGAGAGCACATGGAACAACCTTCTCGAACGTGGAGCATCCACAGGTTGTCGTCTGACCTAATCTGACCTAACCCAAGTGATTAAGGACATTGAATCAATGGAGAGAAGACAAGGAAATTTCAAGGGCGATATATCTTCTATTAAATTATTATTCTTTTATTAAATCATTAGCTTTCTAAACAAAGAAGCTTGTTAAATTCCGTCAAAGCAAAATGCTCAGTGAAATGTAAAAACCTGATATTTCTCCCAGTAATCTGAAATATTGGATTCAGCAAATAAATAGAAAATTTTTCGGTCATCGAACAGATTGTCAGTTCAATACTGTCGTATGAGTTTGAAACGTATCAACGAAATAAGCTTTTCACAAAACTAGAATGTCCTTTAATATTTTTTGTAATACCAAATATTCTCATGTATAAAAATATTTTAATTGTAAATAATTAAATTTTTCTTAATGTTGACACAAAAATATGAGAGAACAAAGTAGTTTTATGAGATAATTGTGTTGCAAAATTAACTAATAATATCTAATTGATGCGCAGTTCTATGTATCGCTGATTTTCTGAGCACAGGCAATGACATTAGACTGACATTTGAAAAATTTATTTATTTCGTATTTATTTACTCTATACTATGTACACAGATGTCGGACGCTATTTATTTTTTCGAAATATTAAAATTATTGGATTTACACAACACGTTAAATTCGTCTCTTACGATCCCCTTTAGAATCTTGTTTTACTCGTCTGTGATCATAAAAATTGGAAATAATTGTAGTAAAGAGTTTTGTCAATTGTAGAAATTGTTGTCCAGCTTTCTCAATAATATATTAGCGTCTCAATAATATATTATAATATATCAATAATATATTAACGTCTCAATAATGGCGGAATCAATTATATTTCAAAGATAATAGTTTTTTCATTTTTTTCGGTTTTGATAAAACGTCCAGCTTTCGATCCTCGCAAACTCTGAAAAGCTTAACAACAAAACGAATAACAACATTCTAAAACAAATTTTGATCTTAACAGATTGTTGTACGCTTCATTGCTTCTAACCATTGGAGATAGGCTCGCAAAGGTGGAATCAATACGTGAACCTACAACCATCTCTACTTACACAATGCTAACCGGCCAAGCCCGAGAGCAATGTGTATATATCTCGTGCCTCTCATTTTCTCCGTCGCGATACTGTTGCTCAATGATTGTGATCTTCTCCTTGTGTGTTTTCCTCTTTAAATCCCTCTTTTCACCCCCTTTCCACTACTAAATCCTCCGCATGTGTCCCCACTCTTATTTACGCCAATTTTTCTTTGCCTAGTATTTTCTCTCTTTTTTGTTCTCGTACTTTCATGATAATGCAAAATCCTGCCGGATGAATGCCAGCTCCTCTTTTGACGGCGCGCCTTCATTCTGTTCCAGGAAATTCAGCGCCGTCACTCCATTTTCGAGCCCAGTCAGCACACGTTGGCCGACACAGTTCGGTAAACAAATGCTCTCGATGTGATTTATAGCTTATGCACTTTCCTTTCCCTGAAATACTTACAAGTAGTTTAGTTCCTTCAAATGTGATTGTTCTTCCTTTCCATTTTGTTCTTTTTTTATTATAGAAATTGTCGCCGCTATTAGATGTATATTTATAATTAAATCGGTAAATTAAGTTAAATTAATAAACAAATTATATCTTTTATGTCTATATTTTATTCTTGATGATAAACGCGTTACAGCCCGTGTTACAGAAAGTCTCTTACAAATTTCAAGACTTATTATCTTTTTAACAATGTTTGCAAACAATTTATAAACATCTCGCATTCAACTCAAACACAATTTGCAGAGTATTAGCATTCAGCTCAAATCCGCAAACCTATATATTTCTCTTTCTTTTTTTTTTTTTGCGTACGTGTAACGATAGCGAATTTGTTTGATTCGCAGGAATGGGGAGTGTCGGCAGCAACGTGACAGGGACGACGACGACAGATCCAACGACGTTCCTGCCAGACGCAACTCCGACACTAAGCGAACGTGAACAGGTCAAAATCGAATTTTACAAAACGTACGATGTCATGACGGGGGTACGGATCGCCGCGACCCTTGGTGGCTTTTTCAGCTTAATGGTGTTGCTGGTAGTTTACAAGAGCAGGTAATTTTAAGAATGTTTAAATGAGTATTTGTGTCGTCATTAAAATGCAATTAAAATATGGTTGATATATTTATCAGATGCAAAGCGAGTAAACAACTGGAAGATCCAACTTTGACTGCAGCGGCAGCAGCGGCGGTCGCGGAAGCTGAAGCTGAGGAACGCGCCCTCGCCGCTGCTCTCGAAGCGATCGCCAGGTTACCACCTAGGCTGGGTCGTGGTCCGAGAAGATCATTATGCGTCGAGGTATATTATAGCAGTTTAAATACTTTTATTAAAATAATTAACAAATATACTTACACAACTCTAAAATGAAATACATTCTTCTAAAAGTAAAATGTATCATTAGAGTTAAAATATTAACAAAATCGTAAATATTCTACTTTTGTTGAAAAATTAAATGAATTTTTTATTCATTTGAAATTTGTTTTTTTTTTAATTTCTAAAATTACAAAGTAGTAAAGATATTCCTTAGTTGAATTATAACAATTTTTATTTAATAACAAATATATCGTAACTGAAAAATCGTCGAGAAGATTTATGTATTGAAACATCACTATTGATTGGATCGTACAGTTTTCAAGTAGTAAAGTTTTACGCTTTTTCGACAGAACATAAAAATTTTGGACTGATGCCATGCCATTTCAGAAAGTGCTCTCTAGTTTACAGAGTGGTGTTCAGAGAGTGCTCTCTAGTTCACAGAGTGGGTTTTAATTTATAATTTGTCCATTCGCCAAGCAATGTAATTGATAGAAATATTTATGTCAGATGGATCAGTCTCATTCACCCGTGGTGGCACCTCGCTTCGCCTCAGTCGGTGGATACGACTCCCTGTTGGCACCGCCAATCAGGCAACCGAGGTTGGCTCCCCCGGTCGATCACAGAAGATGTAGCTCGGTCACCTGTAGCAGCACTGGAAGCAGTTATCTGGAACGAAGGGGTTCAGCCATGGTAATGCCGTGCCTTCCACCTCCTCCATCCTACCCGCGTCACGCCGCCTACGATGAGCCATGGGATTTATATTACCCTATCGATATCCAGGTATACTCGATATATTTGCAATTTTATGTCTTTCGAAACTTATTCCTTTTTAATAATCTTTTCAATAGTCGACATTGAAAATTTAATGGTCTGAGTCTATTTTTATTTAGAAATTGCTCTGAGTCTATTTTTATTTAGAATCTTTATTCTATAATATTTTAAATAAAATTGTCAAAATCTTAAATATTAATATTTCTTCTTTTTACGTTAGGCCTGTGTTATACCTCTCTCATTTGCTTGTTCGCGCACTCTAATTATTCAATAATTGTCACAAGCACATGACTTATAGTTTTAATGCCGATTCCAAACGACGGATTTTTCGAAAGATATTTCTGTGGGCAAGAATATTCTCGGAAGATTGCCGGCTTTTTCCAAAAGGAGACATGAGCAAATATTTTGGTTCCTTTACCAGGTTCCGGACCTTTGCGCTGTCTATCATGTCATGTTCGCGCTCTAGATAATGTGTACCTTCGAACAAGTGACACAAGTACAACACAGTGATCATGTCATCCTTGTTTAACATTGACAAACAACAAGGATGTAATGACACTATCATCTGTGTTACTTGTTGGAAGGCATACAATAATACGATTACTCATATTATTACAATTCTATTATAACACTAATACTTTATTATTCCATTTTAGAATATAATTTAGCTCACCTGCTACAAATGATAAATAAAAATGAATTATGGTTCCTGCACACTGGACACGGAAATGTTTGCCGTGCGACAGAATGCAACACAGTAACCAAATGAACATATTAGGAGCTGTAAGCTTATTGGCTATTGCGTCACATTTTTCCGCGCAGCAAGCGTTTTCGCATCCAATGTGCAGAAGCCATTAAACTACATTTAGTGCTAAAAAATAAAATATCACCAAATATTATTCATTTGAAAATTTCTATAATATAATCAGGTCATACAGCCAACTCCGGATTTATCGCCATGCGGAAGCGAAGTCGGTCTTTATGCCGGTGCAGTCGGCAGCCTTATGGCGGCGTCATCGGGCAAAAGAGCACCGTTGGCATCGATGGGTAGCGTAGATCCTCCCGATCCAGATACCAGATCGCTCGGCTCCGATTCCGTCTTTCTGAAGAACGAGGACGAAGAGCAGTGCGTCGATACTGAGGACGAGGTCTCGGGTTTTTCTACGGACTCGGATGCGCCTGGGCCAAGCTGTCGACGGTTCCTACGGGTGCCTTCTAGGAAAAAACGGATCCCCGAAAAATGGGACGGATGCGCGGGCTGCGTGCCCAGACGACGGGCCGGTAGTAAACCCTGCCAAGAATGTTTGACCATCAGTGCCGCCGTCGAAACCTCCAGGTAAATCCTTATTACGAATTCACACGAAAAAAAAAATGTTGCTGTCATAATGAGAGACTGTATAGCTACGATTTTAAAACGAAAAACCTTTTTTATCATAACTAACAATACGAGTATAATAACGAACATGTATAAATATTTATAATCACAAAAATATCAAACAATTCAATCTACTTAAAATTTTCTTAATGATACAATTGGATGTATAGAACAAAATAATTATACAAAAATTTTCTCCCAAAAAACATCAAAGAACTTGATTATTATATTACTTGTTATAAATGTTTACACATTTAAGTACTTGTATCTGCGCTTCTTTTTTTTCCTATGATTGTATATTATTAAAATATTTTTTTCTTCTTTAATTAATAAACTTTTGATAATAGGTCGCAACCAGCCTCAACGACAACCAGTAGCAGTCAGAGTAGCGTGGGATCTCCACCGTGTTCACCGCCGATCGAGCTAAGGCACAGACCACCACCAACGCCATTACCATCAATCCCGCCAATATGGTCCCAAGAAACACTCTTTTAGAATGCATCTTTCGTAGTGAGCATGTCCTTCGACCTGTTTTTATCGAGATACGAATGTCGATATCTGAGGAAATCATTTGCTCAAAAGTTGAACATTATCTAATCTTTAACCGTCTTGTACTTTTAGAAAACAACCTCTTTTTTTTCTTGAAGCTTCATCGTCATTAAAACCAGATAATTATAATATACATGAATTTGGAGATTCAATTGTTATATCGATCAGTGAATTCAACTAGAATTCACGAATGCAACAATTGTCGTATGGAATTGTTATAAAACTATTTTTAAAAATCTAAATTTTGACGAAATTAAAAAAAAACAAAATAAAATTATGTATATTGGATACCATACTTAGTCTTTATAAATGGCAAGAATGAAGAAAAAAGCTACATAAAGAACAAACATAATATTGATGAAGGGAAAAGACGAGAGAAGAACCATATACGAAACGTAGAAAAAGAACGATGAAAAACATTTTCCGAGCGCGCGAGGAAAATATCGGAGATTTTCGATATTACAGCGGTGACTTCTGTCCCGGAACCAGAGCAAACCCATCTTAAGGTAGTCCAAATCGAAAGCATTTTACGCGGATTGTATGGTACACTCCATAGCAAGCACGAAACCCGAGTCAAATTACTCGCCCGTTTAAAAGGACGAAACGCAAGACGAGGCCGACGGTGACTTACAATTAGTCTAATTATATTTGAGATTTCATCTACCGACATATTTCAGTCATCTGCCTACCTCGTTATACTTGAGAATATATTTGAGTTACCAAACAATGCATACGCGCGCAGTCGGATCTGAAAGTTCACATAACTATATTGTGGATATACCCACCAGCATCCCGACGTACCAGAGAAAATGCGCGCAATTTATCTGGCATCGTAAGCCTCCATAATCTCTTATGTAGTCGAAGAAGATTGGACGACTTCATTATTTTCCGTCACTCAACCATATTCTTGAATCTCTTCATACAAGCATCCTCCGTAATACGACCAGGCGCACATCGACATCCGTGATCCATTTAACAACGAAAGCAAAGCAAATGCACTTCCTCGCTTAAGACATTCATCGCGTCCTAATTGGCATTCGTGATGCCGCTCAAGATCGTGAGATCTTGAGCAGCCAAATTTGGGATAAGGACGCATGCAATGGTGATCTAATATCGCACAAAGGACTATCCGAGAAATGAGCGAAGAAACTCGTTCCAATCGATCAGGGTGAACCGCGTAACTCGCAACTCAGGAGACTGTCGAAGGAAGGCCGATTGACAATGTCACGGAGGAAATAGGGAATTATTTTTATATACAAACGCGACGATAATCAAGTTCATTGAACAGATACTTCTCGTGAAAACAATAATACGCTCGCAATATGCTCGATTGTATGATGTTGGTGTAACATGTGATTTTCAGCGAGACGAGCGGATGGAAGAGTGAAATAGAAAGAAAGAAAAAGAGAGAGAGAAAGAGAGAGAGAGAGAGAGAGAAAGAAATCTGAGTGAGAGAGAGAGAGAGAGAGAGAAAGAGAGAGAGAAACGAGGGAAACAGCACTTTTGTTCGGATAATCGTCGAACCGGTTTTTCCTGTCACGATTTTTCCATCAGGGCCGATTCGCCGTCGATCTGACGGTTTCCCTAACGCGAGGAAATAAAACGTATTTCTATTTGTGTAATCTTGTAAGCTCTGTAAAGTTTTGGGTGTACGTGTACGTGTCTATAACCCTTTTGTGCGTGCGATAAATAAACACCGTGCTCGATGGAGGGGAACCGGAAAAGAGCGATTGCCGTAAACGGTCCCAGCGAATCAAAGTTGCCCAAGTTTCCTGATTGCCGTATTTTTGCGAAGTGATCTGTTTTATCGGTCTTTTCGGCAAAGTTGTTTGATAAATTTGTCCCTGGACAACTGGAATATCGATCGATTGAATATTCCATGGAAATAAAAATTCTTACAAATCAGGCCTGTATCTGATTTAAAGAAAAAGTAAAGTACTTGAAAGCAATAAGAGCAAGATTAAGTGAAATTGCTTTAGTTCTTTATCTCCATTAATTCAGTGATATTAGCTGACGAGAAGCTCGCTGGGTGTAGAAAGTCAAATGTATTAAAATATTAGAGCGCGTCGATGTAAAGAACAAAAAGATAAAAAAAAGATATATAGTAGACGAGATATTTATCGTTGACAAGAGCAACTTGTGTCTATTTTCGATAAAAAGGTAAAATGTAGTTGAACCAGGCGAGCCATATATGCCTCTACGTCTACATCTGGAGACTTTTCCGCCGAGGCTAACATCACTGCCGGTCAGCCCCTCCAGGCACACGATGATAAACGAATAAAAAACAGAAAATACAGTAAAACACATTTACATAAAAGAAAAATGAGCGCACGAGGACTACCTACCGTTGTTCTAGCCAAGAGTTTGTATAGTAGACAAATAAGACGAGCCGAAAAGTTATTATATCGGGAATAAAAAAAAAGAAAAAGAGAAGAAATATTATGTAATAGGCCACGCACGCAGTGCTACGACCGTTACTTTTAGATAAGTGTACATACATGCACGTTGCGTTACGTTGAGCGTATACGATAGCGACTCGTCTTCGCCAATCGACAAAGAACAGAGAGAAGGCGAGACTCTGACGTCGCGTTGTCTACGTGAAGAAGAGACTTTATATTACATTGGCTGCGTTCCAAACTTCGCCCCGGAGAGGTACGAATTTAACAAGCCGCAAAACAAGACACGAAATACGGAGAGAATGTATACTCGGATGACTACTAGATCCATGTAATTCCCTCTAGTAATTTATATGCGGTTATCCATTACACTCGCGGCCATTAGGCAAAAAAATGTCAACTTTTGCGAACCTAAGATATTACAAGAAAGTTTCTCGGAGATAAAAAGAAAAAGAGAAAGAGAGAGATAGCGAGAAATGTCCAAACTTCAAGGAATACACGTAAAAGTTTCGTGATAAATAAGGGGAAGTCCCTAATTGGATATCGTATGCCTTATTGAATTATTGTATTTATATATACGTATATAAAAGCCGACATTTCGCTTGAGAATTATGATGACGTTATGAGAAAGTAGTCGTCACAAGAGGCGAAGTTCTAGAACGCGGCTGTAGGAGAATAAAATACAATTATTACTACCGCGAGGTGCGTTTTGCTATATGCCAACACGCTGAATGAATTGTTCCAATCCATTTCTTCTATTGACGCACGTACCTATCATTTTTCTTTTTAACAAATAATATATTAAAAACAAATAGAAAAAAAATCTATTTGAAATTTCTTCGAAAGTCCCGCATTTAATACGAATAATTATGCGTTATATACTTTTGTCGTAGCTCTCAATTCGCACAATATCGCATAAGTGAAGTATATATTTCTCGAGCATTTTTAAAATTAACGAAATACTTAACAAAATTCTCAGCGGTGTTTGGTGTACAGCATGTCGCCCCGTAGTCGCGTTGTAAGGAGCTTGAAAACTTGTGAGTGCTGCCGAATTGCCAAATGTAACAATCAAACAGTGTCTAGTTGAAATCTAAAATTCAGAAAGAGCCGAAGATAACATGTGCGGAGATATATATATATATATATATATATATATATATATATATATATATACGCGCGAATAGATGCGTGAGTGTGCGATTGTACGTGCGTGTGCCAAGTAGTTTAGCACAATTTTAGACGGGCGGAATGTATATACATATATACGTACACACACACATATATATATATATATATATAGGGCGAGTGCGAGACTTTTTAGAGACTGTACAAGAATGAGTCCGTGTCGATTGATTTTAGCATCTAACGTTCGTACAATCACGTAAACCTTTTCTCGGTGCCTTTCTGCTGCACTTCTTCCATCATCGTTTAGAAAAATATACACTCTCTCACTACCCCCATCAACCCATTTTCCTCTCTATCTATCTTCCCTATACTGACTCCTTTTTAGGAATGTTTCCGTGCGACGCCGCAAAGAACCTGAATGTATTAAAGTAAAATCTGCTGATTTCCTTGTTTCAAATTTGTCTTTTTTAGTTCTTTTTTAGTTCTAGATCTCTAGCCAAAATCAAATATTAAAAATAATTTTAATTAAAGAATGTCTAGAAAAAATAACGCCAGAAGAAAACACATTAATGTACAAAAAAAAGTATATTTATTGATTTTAAAAAAGTTGTATTCATAATTATAATAGAAATTATTATCTCGGTTAAACTTGTCAAAAAAATTATTCTAATAGAATTAAAATATATGACTAAAATATACTGCTTTCTTTTCAACTAATAAATATTAAAAACAAAAAGACGCACACTTCTACAACTCAAATAAAATTATTACATCTTCATTATTTTTATAATGTATTTATACAGATATTATGTCGTAAAATTTTTATGAGATTTAAATTCTAATAACATTTTTGCTTGAAGAGTTTAAAGGTCGGAGCATATACTTTTGCATAACGTATAATATATAATTACATAATATATAAAAACATAAGAAAATTAACTTTTCAAAACCTTTTTTTTCATGGAAAGGAAAGAAAATGAAGGATTCTTATTAGTTCATATTCTTATGCATTATGCGTTATACAAGATTTTGTACTCTTCCGATTTAAAAAAAATTTAAATAATAAATCTAAAATAAAGGAAGATTCTATTAATTATAGTATCGAATATTGAAAGAAGCTATTTATAATCAAACAATTTTAGTAAATAGTTACATCGTAACCAATAGTTACATTGTGACCAATAGTTTTAATTAAAAAATAGTGCTTTATTTAAAAATAATATTTTACACTATTAGATATTTTCCAAAGCTAGGAAAAGACGAGAAGAAGGCAGTGGAGCGGCCGCACGGAATCTCTCTCATGTTAACGATTATAGACCTTCGTACTTTTATAATTTTTCTACTCTTTAACATTAGATACTTTTAAGAGTAAGAAACTGTTACTAGAACTCGCGCCTAGACTCACCGTGCATATATTGATAAAGATTATGCAACTTCGTTTAACTTGAATTACTCATTTTAAATGTAGCATTTTTTTTCCGTTGTATTGATTTCTTAAAGACGCTCATTATTAATAATCTTAACAAGTAGAATTATTTCTTAAAAATATCAAAGAAACGCTGTTTATTTTAAATTTCAAATGATTAATTTCAACGATACTATACATCTCATGCGTGATATCAATCAACAATTATTTCTTTTAATTATTTCTTTTAATTATAGTCTTCAGCTTTCTCTTTTCCTTTTTTTCCATTACATCCACAAATTATATTTATTTATTTACCAAAGTAAATGTCAAAATAAAGTTCACATATAAGTTGGCAATTTTTCAATTTAATATTAACTTTTTTACTAGATGTATATTCTCACAATCATGAGCTTAATAAGCTTAATGAATATTGAACTAATGTCAATTTTACCTTTATCGACATTTTAGAAATTTATAAAAAATATTTGGGTTTTTTAATTCTCCTGTCCCTTTCAAATAATAAGAAAATAGGAATACTCAATATTTATTATATTTCTAGTATATATCCCATGGTTTTTTAATATATACGACTGATATAATTCCCGATATATACAGGGTGAATCATTACATAGATATACAGATAGGGTTATTACAATGCAGATTTCTTAAAACAAAATCATTTTGTCCTAATTCAAAGCATTTAGATTAAGGAAGTAATTAATATGAGTAAACTTATTCATAAATGAATCATCCTGTATATAAATACAGATAATATAAATTAAAGCTTTGACAATTTTTTCAGCTTCTATGTAAAAGATATTGTGTCCTCTATTATATTCTACTATATCTATTTTCTATATAAATTTATCAATTTGTTCTTCTTTTATACGTTGTAGTTTTATATAAATGATTACATTTAAATTTAATTAGATACATATTATTTTGCAATATTATAACAGTTTCCCTTGTCACAAGAACTGTCTCAAATTTTTCTATTCTATTTCTTATTTCCAGAAAAATATTATTTATAGTTATACAAAGAAATCTTTACATCTTTACGACTATCTGATTATGTTTCGACACTCACTTTTATCATCATATCTCTAAAAAAGGTGTACAAGAGCAAGTCGCATGTTTGCTACGCTAATTCAAGTTAACTAAAAAATTTAATATTATAAAATGCACATGTTACATCTACATTACTAAAATATATATTTAAATATTCTAATTAAAAAATAATCCCTTTTTTTATTTCAAATGCGTTGTAATATTGTGTTATGGAACACATTTGCATTCATTTGTATACATTTGTATACATTTGTATACATTTGATACTATACATATATTTACAAAAAAAAGAATACAAAAGTTTCTTATATTTTTTCTTAAATTAAATATAAAATTTTTGTCATTAAATGAACCTGATAAAAATATTAATAGCATATATACCGGAATATTACATTAAATGTATATAAAAAATTGTAATATACATTTAATTTACTAAATAGATTTTAAAAAATTAAATTAAAAAAAGAGAATACGTCATGTGTTACATTCATTGTTTCTGAATACCATTAGTTACAATTGATTAGCAGAATGAAATGTGCGACTTCAAGATGTGCACCATTACTTGAAGTGAAATTTCAGTTAAATGATTAATTTAGAGCTCAAAAAGGATTTCCTCAAAAGTAACTCTTTTGAAATTTGATGATGTGAAAGTTCGTGCGAACGTGTAGACTAGTGATGAGAGAATGCGTGTGTTATATAAGATGCCCATTAATTGCGTTAGAATGAAGAAATAAAAATGGACGGCTCGATAATTAGCTCGCAATAAACTAAACGCAGGCGCAGTTGTTAAGTGTTCCGTTTTGTAAATAGCTCCACGTATCGTGTTAGTTACGATAACGAGATTTGGACTTGGCGAGAAAATATAAAACAAATGATAACAAAAATTAACGTACAGCAAGAACGGCCTCAAAAACGGTAGAAATATTCTGTCGACCGACACGATGGGATGACAGTGAACCCAATGATGCGGTTCAGCACGAGTGACGAATTCGAAAACAAACGTAAACGCTGATATATTTTTCGGTCGCAATCTTATAATTGATTGTTTTTCAATTATTTATAATTTTCAAAAATATACATAAGAATATTGATTATACGACGAATGTCAAGATCTCATACAGCATTTATTTTTGCTACACAAAATTAAATTAAAAAGCAGCAAATAAAAAAATCATCGTTAAATAAGAAACATATACATATATATATATAAAAACTTGGGAATTATTTTCTAATTTTGTGGTTTAAATTAATTTTTGATAGAATGATATAGAAAGTATAAATTAGTGTAGATTACACTAATTAGGAGTGAAAAATTACGCATAATATAAAATTTAATTCTTCTATAGCTCACACTTCGATATTAAAAATATTATATCCATTAAATGTAAACGTGTAATTATGTATGTTTTATTTATTGTATGTGTAAACGATATTTTAATTATGCAGGGCCTATTTTCAACAGAATGTTTAAACGTATCATCTTATATACTTATATGTCTCAATAAATACAAAAGTATAATCAAAGAAACACAAATAAAAAACATTTAAAAATTAAAAATGTAACTCTTTCACTTTCACTTGAAGATATTTAACAATTATTATTTTAATAAAATACACACAATTGTAATTTGTAATATACAAAATATATTTTACAAAATATATTTTACCAAAAAATATTTTTAAAGATGTGATAAAATATCAATGAGAAAGTGACAGAGTTAACTAAGAGAAGAACAAATATATTTAATACAAATAAATGGCGCTGCTATCTATCTATATATATATATATATATATATATATATATATATATATATATGTGTGTGTGTGTGTATAGCAC
>Ga0157364_1005180_pt1 | contig 13214 bp, 5 predicted proteins | sample AttsexASBM2_FD_111476 | JGI IMG/M metagenome (GOLD analysis project Ga0157364, IMG submission 111476) | Fungus gardens microbial communities from leaf cutter ant in Ribeirão Preto, State of São Paulo, Brazil - Atta sexdens ASBM2 | ecosystem: Host-associated > Fungi > Mycelium > Unclassified ... | reverse complement strand
TATAAAAATATGTATAAAAAATATATATAAAATATTATATATATATATATATATATATATATATATATATATATATATATATATATATATACATATATACATATATATATATATATATGCATTTTTATAACATTTTATTAGTTTTTCTTTAGATTTTATTCTCGCCTTTTCCAAGAAAACGAAATAAATTCTCAATGCTTTATATTTATAGTTAAAGATATAATTTAACATAAATTAACTCTGCTGATTTATTCGATTCAAAATGTAATTTATTTTCTTATCAATATTTTATAAAATTTCTTTTTCTTATTTGACAATTTCATCTGTTTTAATACATATAAGATCTTTTTTCTACAAATTTGTTTTATTCTTTAGAGCTTTTTAATCATATTGACGATATGATCGCATAGTAAATCTTTTGCGGCACGAACTTTCCGGACAATCCAATAAATTTGAACAGATCAACAGGATTAAAAAAATTAAATCAAATATAGAATCAACTGGTTAAAGTAACGGTATTATTGATCGCCGTCGTATTTCGGTATTGTTGCATTTGTCGGGTAAGTTTGACGCTTCGGAAATGAGATTTCGATATCGGTTTTGTTCAACTTCGCATGCTTTTCTATCACATCAGTGGATCGTCTCGAACTGAAGCGACAAAGAGTCACCGATTTTTTTCCTTTCCTCCCCTCTCCTTCCCTCCCTCCTCCCTCCTGCTATGCTTCTGCGATAGCATACTGGCGAAGTTCGCCAGTCGATACGGGAGAAGTTTGCCGATCGTCGGCGGAAGTCAAAAAGCGTCGCGTTGAAACTCGAACAGAATGGAAGCCGTTTTCCGAACTTTCTGACAAAAACGATTAAGCGTTGTAAACAACGGGTCGATCTCACGGCATGAAGGGGGTGGACGCGACGCGACCGCGATGTACCGGCGATGATATTTCTCAGCGCACGATTCGCTATTTGTCAGGAGATGGATGTTAATAGATACCGCGGCTTCGGCGAGAAATATCGAAACTTGGTAGAAAACTTACAGGGGCGACCGTAAATTCTCAAATAACCGGGAGAAAACTACGCCGCGAACTGCACACGGCGCGGGGTCCCACCCACCCTCCCACCCACATCTCGAGAATGTCAACGCGCGGAAAATTCTCCAACGATAACTAGCTCGAGAAGCCAGAAGACGTCGCTGCGTAACTATTAATAAAAACTTCGCAATTGCAATATAAACTTTATGTGTTGCACGATGGAGGAGCGTTTATCTTCTTCCGTTGTTTGCTGTCGGTAAGTTAAATGAATCGAATAAGGAAAACGAAGAATATCAAGAGAAGCAATTAAGCATTAAAATTATTTCATAATCAATAACGCGTGAGAGATATTTAGAGATTTTATTCTTCCTTTCGGAATATATTTTTAAGTCAGAAGGGTTCGTATGCGCGCGAAGAGGATGCAAGAAATACAATTCTTTAGGAAGCTCTTAATTTTCTCTAATTAAATTGTTATTGGCGAAATAAAGGAAGTCTCGTTACGTCGCAATGTTGGCGCAAAGCACTTTGTATGGTCTGGTCACGTTGTCGGTAATGTGGTTTTAAAGCCACATTGTGCGCCGCTGAGATCAGCTACGATTTCTATCGGTCGCGCACATCTGTCGTTTGTAAGGGAAGTATACGTGTATCGGCGATAGTTCACGTTGCACAATAGAGTTAAAACACACGTAACAGTGCGGTATTACAAAAACGTACAACTAGGGACAGCAACGGCGAATTGTATCGCGGTAGGTGACAAAGACAGCGGTAGGTGTTTAATTAATTTTCGCACAAAGTGTTCGCCAAAGCACCAAATCGAGTAGTCGAGTGTATATTTGTTCTTCTGTTGTCTCTTAAGGTGCAATCAGCGATTTCGATCGACCATGTAAAAACCTTGTTAAAAAGACAACAAGGAAAGCAACATGTTCAAATTTGATCAAAAGCATACGACATCGTTAATAAATCTTTGAAACAGTACAGACAATAAATAGAGAAATATCTAGTCAATTTCTTTGTATAAATATTTGCCAAGCTCTCTCTTTCTCTCTCTCGTACAATGAAAAGAAATAATACAAGAAAATAGTTTTCAGTTTTTAGTATCAATGATGCATGTGTTTCAAAATCAAGCCGATTAAGGTCCACGATACAGCTGAAACAGGATCAAAACCGCGTTTCAATTCTCCATTCCAAATTTCAGCAACGCTTTACGATCAAATTCATATTTATTGAATACTATTAGCAAAAAGAGAATATGAAATAGCAATCGAATCATATAATAAAATTTGCAGGATTTCTCCATAAACTATACACAACTGTATATATACTTAAATTAATGATTCGCATTTAATTAAATGTGTGTGATCCATGAATTAGATAAAAGGTGTATAATTCATAATTGTTTCAATTATCGGCAGTGTACTTATAAATATATTTTATAAATTTATTATCACGTTGAAAAAATTTAACAACAGTAAGTATTTATTTCTTTCATAGATTTGTTCTCATTCATTATGTAAAAAAAATCACACAATTCCATTTTAAAATTATAAATGACTTTCATATTTTTTTAGCGTCTCCACCTAGATGAAAAACAATATGATCAAAATATGTTCCCCTTGAAAGCGTTTCACTTTCATCTGAAATATTTTTTTCTATCGTAAAAATCAGGCGAGATATTTCAGATATTCGAGTTAGAACTGGAACTTTCCGTATAATAAAACTACAATAAAATTTTATTCTTCTCAATATTAATAGAATTTTAATTGAGATACTAGCGCAATAATTTACAAGAGAGAGAGAGAGAGAGAGAGAGAGAGAAAAAGAGATAACTTTTTGCAATAACTTTACGTAAAGTTACATATCGCAATATATCTAAGGCATTCTGTAACAGTACGAAGTCGTAAGTTAGATTCGTTGAATACAATATTCCCTCTGCATTTCACAATGATGTGCGGCAATTCCTGGCAACAATCTCCAAGTCGGGATTCGGTCAGGAAAGTCAGCCTTCAGTTTCATCCGCGGGATGTAGGACGACCCGGGGGAAAATCATGCCGCATAGTGCATAGTGAGAGACAAGAGTGGCAAAGCGGACATCGATCCCCGCTCGCACGGCCGTCTTTGTCGGTGGCCGCGATTCGGCGAGGTTTGCAGCCGCGCCTCGTATTCATATTCATATTTCAAAACTCGCACCCCACGGCCCATTGTGCCGCTGAATGCGCTATGCAGAATGCGTCGTCTGCCGTATAACGTTGCGGCGTTGCGACCGTCTCCTGAATTAGTAATGGCACGTTGACAACGGCCTGTTCGCACGGCGAACGACGCTCGACGTCGCGCTCACGAGTCGCGGCTCAGATGCGTATCGCGGGAAATGCAATTTGCTCCAGATATTAATTCAGGTAATGGATTGTGTTAACGTATGAAACTAGCCCTGAGCGTATCAGTGCCGACATGTATCCATGCCTGAATAGATACATCTCATAAAAAATCCATTTGTTTGAGCCCTACGGACCAAGAGGGAATCCACGTTAATCCATATATATATTTTTCATCTAGATGAATAATGTAACTGTACTTCTAGTTATTTGTCATGGGTTGTCATTTGTCCCCCTCAATTTCTGAATTACAATAAGCACGCTAGAAATTCAAATTTAAAGAATATACCATATATGTATCGCAGTTTATAAATTGCGTTGTATAAAAGGATCGTACACAAAGGGTGATCCTTAAATATTCTAAAAGATTTTAAATTTGATTCCTCACATTAATTCAAGAAAACTTTACATTATCATGAACCGAAATAGCTCAGTTTCATAGATACAGGTTGTCAAAATTAAAGGAAAAAATTGAATAAAATAATAATGTATGGTTCCAAAAGACGAGCTTTCATATTCTGAAAATATATACAAATTTTTATAAAAATAATCCAAGTAGTTTTCAAAATTTTTGGAGAAAACGAAATTTTTTCTTTCAACTTTGATCATGTATCTTTAAAATTAACAATAAACCGTTTCATATATTTATACATGAAGTTTTCATCTCAAACTGATGTGAGAAACGCACGAGGAAAAAAAAATATTTCGATAAATGGCGGCAATTATCGGGAAAGAGAGTTTTCAGAGAATAAGCGTAGCTGGCACAGAACGGGGTTGCCGGAAAGTTCGCGTTACATAATTAAATCGGGCGGACCGAAATCGTGTGCGAAACTGACTTGAAGTGGTTACACGTAACGTGTACATCTTCTCTCGCGAGCGTAACTGAGAAGCGTAACTAGAGAACGAGAGAGATGAAGAGAGAGAGAAAGGGAGAGAGAACGAGGGAGAGAATATACGACGGTGCTAACGAGGCTCAGAGGATCGAATCAAGACCGAATCTCCGCCGCTGATTGACCAGGGCGGAACCCGGAGCGGTAGAAGGCTAATTAGCTACCCGGATCTTCGTACGTGACCCGACAACGGATCCCGAGACGTGGCGATTATGGTTGCCCTGAGCGTCTTAATTTCAACCCAATGCTTCGCAAGAAGAAGGAAACATTATAATCGACTACGACGTCGATCAAAATTCTCTTTGAACACGCCTTTGGTCCGTCTTTCACCGTCGATGTCACTTCCATTTTCTGCTGAGCATCTGCGCTTAGAAATTCAGAGCCGCTAGGTGGCTGCCCGAAATGATAATTAGGCTGAAACTTGGCGACGGCAATTAGCGCGCTCCCGCGCGCGCGATTTACGTAGATGAATACGGGGGATATACTGGAAGTCGAGCTTCACATACCAAATTTAATATTTCAACGATAAACTTCGAGTTATCTTTTTCATAACTCGGCAAAAATTTTTCATATATAATTATACATAATTATATTATATATACTGATGAGAGAAATGAAAGCTATAGAATTAATTAATCCAGTTTTATTAAAATAAGTATTATTAATTAGTATCATATTTAGAATATGATACTAATAATTAATAATACTTACACATACAATAAAAATTAAGATAAAAAAATATTTCTCCATGAATTTAAGAATTCATTTCATGGTGCTCTCAAGTGGTCACCCATCCTAAGTTGTACTTTTACAACCGTATAGAAACTATTACTTTGATGATCCACGAACTCTAAATGAATATATAACTATGACACATCTATTAAATATCATTCTAGCAGCAATGTTCCAATAATATTATATAAATATTAAAATCCTACTTTTCATATATAATAATGTTGTACATATAAAAAGCTATGTGTAAAAAAATGTTACATATAAAAGTATAAAAAAAAGAATTGAATTATATTTATGTATTTCTTATAGCTCAATGAAAAAATTTTCATACGTAACCATTACCAGTAATTTTTTAATTATAAGTGAATTATAAGTGAAATCTATGACTTTCTGTGAACTTCGTTGTTCGCTTAAATTTAGGTTATATTATTGCGAAATTTTAATTGAAGAAGCTTTTTTTGGTTATCAAGACATATAATGGACATTCAAAGATTGAATTCTTTCGACATATATACCTAAAAAGAAAAATTAGTCCAAAATCTGAAAAACTATGTTATTCAAATTTATAAATTTACTTTAATATATCATTTCTCCACTTCAAAAGATATAACTAAAAACCATAATTTTCTAATTATTACTATCATAAATGAGAATTAAATAATCAGGCCATATCAATTGTCAAAAGTAAATTAACATTATAAAAAATCATCAAAATCATCATAATTTAAAAAAAATGATTTTTTAAAGGTTGTGAAATGAAAATAACAAAATGACATTTGATTATGTTAAGAATAAATTCTTTTTATCAATATTTGATTAGTCAATAATTATTTGTCAAATAAATATTATCCTATCAGCTATCGCGAAAATAAACTCTAGCTTAACTTCATGAAACATTATCACACTCAAAAATGATACTTTTAAGGGTTATAAAATAAAAATGTTAAAATGTGATTTTAATTTGATTATATGTAAGAATATATTCTTTTTGACGATATTATTACTTAATCAATAATTTTCTATCAAATTAAAAAATAATTTTTTCCTTTTCGGGGAAATTTAATTTTTATAAGTGCGTCATTTTTAGTAGAGGGAGCGAATTATGATTGAAGAAATATTTACTTTCTTTTGGAAGCTATAATAATATGTCTATAAGAACAATGAAAACGCGCGAATAAATAAGCAAAGTACGTAAATAAGTAAAAACGCTCAAATAAACGGCTAATATTATATAAAAATACATTCCAGATTAATTGACTGCGTACGTTTATTAAAAAGGAGAGTTATGGTCTGAATATAATGTACGTATAGAAATAATTACCACGAAGATAATGTCGATGTGCGGAATTTGATCGCGTGATGGTTTATTAGTTTATTAACTCTACGCGAGTGAAACGTATTTCAGAAGAGAATTTATATGGAGTAACTGGCAGAGTTATTAAACATTTAATAACGTTTGACGTTATATGCGAGCGTGATTTAATAATAGTTAAACTGTACATACAATAAAAATTGATTTGAAATTGATCAAAGAAAGGGCAGTCGAAAGGAATAGTATCCATTCTCTTGTGCAACTCTTTTAATAACATCAAAAGATTTAATTATACACGAGCGTTTTTATTACGAGACATTGAATCGCTTTGTTATTGCCAAGGCATTTCTCACAAATGCCATTATTAATTATGCGAGGGTAACCTTTCGTGATTACCTGTGTTAATTACCGTGAAATCAACAAATGACAAAACTGTGGTCATCAGCAAAGTTACGTGTATAACCGCGAACATCTGCAAAGCTGAGAAACTTTCTGATGTCGAAAACTTGGCTGGTACCGTCGCCGTCATTCTGAGCTGGGTCATCCGTCACTCATTCGAGAGCCCATGCGACACGTGCCAAATAATTACGCTAATTGAAACGCGAATACACACCAGCGTAATCGTCCGCGGTAATTAGTGAAGTAATTTCACAGTATTATCTCATTTATGATCGCGCGCGATAATCGCGCGAGTGCGTATCTACCGCGTAATGCAAAACGTGTTATCAGGGCTGCGTCGCGTTAGACATCCTTCGTTTAATCCCAAGCCGGCGGCTAATTACAGACAGCCTTACCGATTAAATTACAGAGTGCCTATCGTACGACGGTACGACCGTCTCCCGACTCCAAAAGGGACATAGAACGTCGATAATCTTTCCACTGCACCGTAACGAGGAAGTGTACCAAGTATATACAGTCGGTGCAACCGCGCGTAAAGGATATTAAACGGAATTTCAAAATATTTTTTAACGTACAAAAGATAAATAATCAAGAAAATATTTATTACCTAATAAATATTATAGAATTATTAAGAAATGATAATAATTACCGATTAAGGTATTTAAAGATATTACAATATCATATACACATCTAACTTCATGCAAAATTTCTTAAATTAAAAGCTCAAAACTAAATTCGCATGTTTTATTCTATGAAACTTTATTCTATTAAACCCAAGTTAAAATTCATTCGCAGCATTAAAGCGTCTTGAGAGAGATTTGCATCGTACTCGCTGATCGAAAGGATAAAATTTCACGTTCCCTCTCGGAGTCGCGGTCAGCACACATGAAACTCGAAACGGTTAATTAACCCATTTATCATCATCTGCAGCATGGGACTAGGACAACCGCGAAATAAGCCTGGCGGATGGGATCGCTTGCGATTGCTTGCGTGTGCGTGCGTGCGTGCGTGCGTGCGTGCGTGCGTGCATGCTTGCATGTATACGTGTGGTTGCGAAGTGCGCACGCATCAACGCACGTACGCGTTTGCTCGGCATCTGATGAACACGCTCGCACGCACACGCGTTCGCGCAGGCAACTTCGGGTCGGTCGACGAAAGTGGTATAATTATCGGGAGAGTTTGTGTGTGTGCAAATTTGACTGTATACGACTCGTTGAATCCAATTCAACTGGCTGAAATATAACGCCCGTCGATTATTGCCTGTCGTATTGTATATATATCTGCGCGCTGGTACTTTATTAACGGAGATGTAGAAAAGCGCGCGCGCGACAGAGAGAGAGAGAGAGAGAGAGAGAACGGAAGGGAACGTAACATTTATTCTATTCGCAATCTACAAATTCTATAAATTAACCACTGATTCTATAAATTAACAAACGTAGCAATACGAAATTTCCTGCACAGGTCACATTTATACACATACAATAAAAAATATTTTGCATTTATATATGTTAAAACCAGCCCTTGTAATTATTTGCTAAATTTTTAACATTCAAATATCAATGTAATGCATATTATTGTGTATTAAATTGATATTCAATACTTCTTAGTATTAAAATATATTATTACACAATATATGAGTATAAAATAAACAAAGAATGTATTTTAAAACGTAAAAAAAAATCTGACAAAGGAATAAAGTATGTTAATTTAATATACTATAAATGTTAATTTTACTGAAGAAATATGTTTTCATAATTTGCTTACAAATTGAGTCAGTTACATTTTTATGTTATTTTTTTACATTTTTCAAACATTTGTGTTATTTCCTAACATATTCATCTTGTGCTAAATTAACACGAAAGTTTGGGTGGACTGTGTGGGACAAGAGAAACGTGTTAAATTTAACATAAATTTTCCAACTATGTACATCTGCTCTAATTTATTATTGTAATTATTTTCTGCTTCATGAACAACGTATGGTAGAAGGAAAGTAAAGCTTTAATGGCTTGTCATGTATTTTTTTAATTACGTTTTATATCCTTGTTTTAAAGCGATAACCATATGTTAATTTTTATTAAACAATTTCGCAGTTTATAAAATTTATTTTCTGAGTTTGATGAATTTAGGATTAACCAGTCGCGTATTCTATATCGGAAATCAATTCTCGTGCATTTGCGGCATCGCATAGAGAAATGATAAAGATAATGAAGCGGGTTCCGATATCGAGAGACCTGAGTGCATACGGAGACGGATCAACGTGGACAGTGTTTGACTGCAGGGAAATTAACGACCTGACCCATATATATCCATTCGGTAGTTTCAATCGACGATGGAGTGGAGCTTGGCTAATTACCTCCGCACTCCATACAGAAAGAGCTTACTTGTACGTCACCAGCCATACAACGCGTGACATTCATGTCTCTCTAATTTTGAGAAATTTTAATGCTTGGTGATGCTTAAATTGAATCGAACGATTTGGTTTGAAGAAATTGATATAGATGAGGTAGGTCGATATTATACAGAAAGTATACCATAATTCAATTAATCAATCGAAGTTTCAAAACTGTTTTGAGTATAATTTTTTAAAAATTGTAATAAATTTTCAAAAGAAGTTTCAAAACTGCTTTGAGTATAATTTTTTTAAATTGTAATAAATTTTAATTCGTGACTATAATTTAAAGTTTCGGTCCAAACGAAAAAGTTTGGATTTTGAGAGTTTAACCTGAGTTTCTTTTTGTTAGTCTTTATTAAGAGGATTAGATCTCCAAGAAGCTCTCTCGAGACAGGCGATGCGTCGATAGTCGAAGCGAAAAGAAGGTTTGTCGAGCTCTATTCACTTCCCAAATTCTACAAAACTTTTCCACGGGAGTAATTCTTCTTAAACGCTGCACGGTAAAAAGTAGAGAGCCCTCGAGTGGCCCAATAATCAATTGGTTTGCCACGTCGTCGCTCACCGTGTGCCCACATATTCCCTCGAATGTTTGCAAAATAGACACGTAGCTCTCTATGCTCGGACGAGAGAGAGAGAGAGAGAGAGAGAGAGAGAGAGAGAGAGAAGGGGAGCCTCGACCGGCGTAATAATTCGATCGCCGGCGGGTTAAAAAAATACCACGTACGACGGGAATGATCGACATTCGTTGGGGTTTGCGCGGAGGTCGGAAACGAACTCTCCCTCGATTTAACGAGATAATTTGATCGATCTCTCGTTCTGCACACCGGTGCATTTACGTTCCTGCCGCCTGCAGGCATTCCATGTACAAACTGTACCTACGCTCCTATTCATACTTAAATGCAATGTTATGTGTTTGAGCAATACATTATTCTTCCTGATTTAAACGAAGCTTTATGAAATAATAATTAATAATAATAATTTCGACATTGTAAAAACATTACATGATGTTTAATGCTTTAATTAAAAACAAGAATGTAGTCTTTTATAGCTATATCTATATTTCATTCTTCAGATCACTCATCTTAAAACCCACTGTGACACCACTTAAGAAAATTAATATTTAAAATTAATGTTTAAAAAATTAGATTTTTCAGAAAAACTATTTTTAAGTTTGACAGAAAATATTAACTAAATAATCGACAAAAGGAATATATTTTTAATATAATCAGATATCATTTTGTTATTTTCATCATTTCATAAGAAAAAAATCACCCTCTTTGAGTTGTAACAATTTTTTTAAACTATTATTTTAGTTATAATTTTGACGATTTTTTCATGAAATTGTATAACTTTTGATGACTACAGTAGTATTTACTTAATTCATTCGTAATAATAATTCGAGTATAATGTTTTTAAAAAATAAGGAAGCGATATAAATGTAATATATAATTGTAAGTCAGTTCGTTTTACATATATTTTTGTAAAACTTCTGATTTGATCTAGTTCTAGTATAAGAAGGTTTTATGTGAACAATACTTTAATCAATCTAATAGGCGACGCGCGTTTACACGAGACTCTCTTCCATCTACGATCGAGCGATGTCCGCAGCGCGTTTCACCTTCGATATACTGGCGTTGGAAAACGCAACCAATGGAACACGCAAGCTCTATGTTATCGCGATCGTCATACGGTTGCGCGACCAATTCCGATCGGCCGATCCCGACCTGACTCGACGTGATGGCCGCGAAATAATTTACGGATAATGAGGACGTTACGTGGTGCCTGGTCAGACTTCCCGCCAGCGTGGTACCCAGTTAACCGACTGATTGCAAACGGCCGGACATGAACGTGATCGACCACAAAACGTGCTGAAAAATTACTCCAAAGTGATGCTACCAAGATAATATCGTGATCATTATCGCAAGTGCTTTGAATTGTTTTTTTTTTTTATTAACAATAATAAGTTAAATTAGACTGTAATATGAATACAAATAAGAAAAAAATACCAAATACGATGTAATTAAATTTGCTTGTTTATAATAATATTTTTATAATATTATTATAAATTTTTTAGAATCGTTATGTATATACACACAGTTACTCGCATTAATCTTCAGACTTGCAAAATTAGTATTTTTTTTTAAATATAGTTTTTATTAAATTAAAAAATTTACGATTTTGTTAATAATTGAAATTGCTTGTTATTGTAATCAAAAACATTAATTTTATTAATTTAATTTAATATAATTTTCAATGTAAAAAATATTAAATAATACTTAATTTTAGATCGCAAAAATATTCGGACACTCAATATGAGTTTTATGATTATGTTTTTTGATTTAGTGATCCTTGAAAATCAGATTAGTACTCCTTACTTATTTATTATAAAGTATGTAACAAAAATAATTATATCTCATAATAGATTGAACTAATTTAATTTCCCTTGATCACATGAATTACCGATAAAAAGTATAAAAGCAAAAATAATTCATTTAACAAACGCCTATTTATTATTATTAATCTTTACAAAAAAAAAGCAAATAAATCATATATCTATTAAGTAAGAGTAGCAAATATTGTAAAAAAATGTGTTCGTGAAGATCGCATTGAATCAATGTCTCAGACAGGAGAGGTTAAAAATTATTTGACTCACAGGGATAAAAATATTATGGTGAAAATATTAGGAAAATAAAAATAAATCCTGGATTAAGAGCTCCAAGAAACTAACTTCAGAATTATACAAAGAGACTAGTAAGAAAGTACATCTTGATACTGTTCGCCGAGCATTAAAGGAAATGTTTACAATGATAGAGTTGCTCGTAAAATATTTTTCATAAATAGAGAACTGGAACAATATATATAAATAATATTTTTGACAACGTAATGAGTATTTTAATTTAAAAAAAAGATCATGAATTTTTATACCAACAAAAACAATATTTATAGAGAGTAATTCTTAAAATATCATGATGTCCGAATATTAATACGAGTAACTGTATATAATAATTGGATAAAAAGTATTATAACAATAAGAAAGTACATATACGCGAAAATGTCATTGTTACATGCTGTAAGATTTTTTTTACTTATGAAAATTTCGCAGTAATAAAAAAAAACATTTGTATCTGACTTCAGTAGAAAAAGCTAACGCATAATCAAAATTATAATACACATACGTTGTCCTGAATTTTTTCCATTATTCTAATGAGGGATAAATGTTATAAACAAATTAACAACAATTTACAAATTCTTCCATCGTAATTTTTAAAATTATATTCAATTCTTTTTTTCGGTATTTTTAAAATCACATAAACATAAAGTAGAGAAATCTGAGTGATTAATTTTCACTGCTACAAGAGGATATAAAAATGATAATAAGGATATAAAGGAAATATGTTACTTTAGTTTAACTGGAAAACCTAAGCTATTCAGAGTGCAGAAAGTGACAATAACTATGTAAGATGCGAATGTTACCGCTATCTTCCAGCGAGCTGGATGTTGTAAAACGTTTATGCATACGCCGTATAACTCATATTTTCCCGCAAACAACGTACATCCGGCTACGGGAATCTGATATAACCTGAGATAAAAAGCTATTATCGAAAAAATATACAAGTTATATGGGAAATTGTTTCACGTAGACAATTTATTTTACTTCTAACAATTAAATGTATCGCTTATTTAATCATCAAATTACAAATATGCCATTTTGATGGAAAGATTTTTTACTGTGAAGCAATTTACGCCAACTGTATTGTTTTATATAAAACATAAAATTAATCATTTTATTATTTTGTGTGCTTAATTTTTATGTGTTTTGGGATAAAAGATATATATAGTTGTATTAAAATAGTATATAATTTTTATTAAAAAATAAAAAAAATTTTGGTAAAAAATTAAATAATAAAATAAAAGAAAAGAATATTTTTTAATTAAATTAGCATTATGATTATTTGAAAATAATTATTAATTAATAACTAAGACAAAAGAAAGTTTTTTGAAAATAATCATAATCTTAATAAATAATTTTAATGAGAAGATCTAAATAATCTAAATAACTTTAAGTTTTTTCATATCTCTCTCTCTCTCTCT
>Ga0157364_1005179_pt1 | contig 13214 bp, 7 predicted proteins | sample AttsexASBM2_FD_111476 | JGI IMG/M metagenome (GOLD analysis project Ga0157364, IMG submission 111476) | Fungus gardens microbial communities from leaf cutter ant in Ribeirão Preto, State of São Paulo, Brazil - Atta sexdens ASBM2 | ecosystem: Host-associated > Fungi > Mycelium > Unclassified ... | reverse complement strand
TGTGTGTGTGTGTGTGTGTGTGTATATTTCCAGATGATTTTTTTCCCACAGTCATCTCCCTTTTAAGGTACCTTTTCATGCTAATGCTCATTTTTAGCGTTGAACAGGTCATGTGAAAATTGACACTTGATATTCAATTTTGACCATGTGACTTATATAAAAACGAATGTGAAGTATCAGCATAAAATTATACCTTATAAGTTATTCTTTATCTCGGCTCAAAAGAAAGCAAAACTCTTACAATGGCGTCATTTAACGTTATACGCATACTTGAAGTACTTCTATTCTTGAAGATATGCGAAAGTTTTTTAGGACAAGTGGGTATGAAGGATACGTCCTTGAGAATTCTATTGTCAAGTTCTTGTGTATTTTAATGGGGAGATCACCGATGGCATCCCGCTATAAGTCGAAAGTAATTATTTCCTATCCTTATTTTCGATTAGAAAAATGCAAATTAAATGAAGATTTATCTTAATATTATTTACGTTAAAATTATTTTTATTATATTCACATCTTTTCAACATCTTTTCTGTACTGCATATTTAATTTTAAAAAATAAAAATGATTAGTGACGCATAAATTGACATCATTGGCAGTTCTAACGTTTCAAGCAACAGAGATATTTGAGACATTAATGTTCGATAACCCAACAGCACAAAATATTTAGAAAATATTTATAAAATATTTATAAATATTTATAAGGCTTATTTTAAATATTTTGTAAATATTTTTGTGACCTCAGATCATAAACATTTATTATAAATATTATGAATATTTATTATAAATCTTATAGTATATAAATGCTATGGAAATACTTAATAAGATTATTATAATTCAAATAAATAATTACCAGAAATATTTATTTACATTTATTCATAAATATTTATTCATAAATATTACATTAAATATTTAATCTATATCTTTTAATAAATATTTCGAATAAAGCTTTATATAAAACATGTATAAAATGTTTATAACATTTCAAAAAATGAATAATAATAAATATTTATCATAAATATTCTGTGCTATCTGGGTTACATGCAGCATAATTCGTTATTGATGATTTGGTAAAAAAATGTATAGCAGAATAGTGGGAGAGATTAGGAAGATATTTCTTCATAAGAGAAATTGAAAATGTAATTACATAAGAAAGAATGAGATATTAATAGTGTTAGTCCAATAGTAGTCTAATTGAAAATAATCTTGTTTTAATAATAATGTTAATGAAACAAACAAATAATATTTAATTAAAACAAGAGCACACTGAAAAAAATTACGAAATTTAATGAACATTTGTTTGAATAATATTAACCAAATATTTAACAAATGTAAACATTTATTTATTTGGTACAAGAAACATTAATTTATTTGGTATAAGAAACATTAATTTGATTTAAATATAATTTTTTAATTTTTTTTATTTAATTTTTTATTTAAATATTTATTTAGTAAATATTTAAATTAAGTAAATATTTAGTTAATAAATATATTTAAGAAAGAAATTTATTAAAATTTAATAAACATTTTTAGTGCACGGCACATTTGTTTTATTAATAATCATTAAATTAACAAGATTATTTTAGACTGCTGACGGCTGTTGCTGTGAATACAGCATCGTATTTCTTCCGTGTAAAAGCGTTTATTGTTTTATTCGCAGTTTCTCTTTTGTTTTCTCTCTATTTTCGAGGAAATTGATTTTGAAACAGTCGTAAGATGTGTATGATTCTCGTAATCTCGCGACCTACGACGAAGTGCGTGATTGTCACAATCTCGAATCCACTTAAGCTCGTATGTTGGCAGTGATATCGTACACACGGTTAGCGTTATTTATATATTTAACATATTAAACTTTGCAACGTGTTACACAACATGAATTGCGTAACGCAAAAAGTGTACTATTGTCATTCGTCTGATTGACTTCTTTGATTTTAAACGAAAATCTCGATCAATATAAATTTTAAATTGGGCATCAAATCAGTCCTTAGCTGCAACTTATGTATGTTTTTGGTAATTTTTTTGTCTGTTTTTGGTCATGCACTATACAAGTTGATTTCAATTAATTATAAACCGTTGCATTCAATAAAGCTATTATTATTATTATTATTATTATTATTATTATTATTATTATTATTATTATTATTATTATTATTATTATTATTATTATTATTACATTCACAATTTCAAAACCAAACTCCTCGCATACATTCGATGCGTCATTTTTGAAAAATAAAAGGAAAAACAAAAGACTTCCTCGAAAATAACTCTCTTTTGAAAACGGAGTTATAGTTTTGCGAAATTTATGATAATTCCCATTTGGTGCTGTTGGATTCGCTCATTAATGGATTAAGCGAATTTCACACTGCACACCGTGGTGCATACACCTCCCCACTTCTCTCTTTCCCCTTCTCTTTTTCTTCTCCTCCCTCCACCATTGTATGAATGAGCCTTTCGCCGGCTCGCTGTCGGATTCGTGTCGACTTCCTCACACCTCCTGTGCTCCTGACATCGCTATCGATCACCGTAGATCATCGATCGTCATTATCGATGATCCCACAAGCGATCGAGACTCGCGCGATTCACGTTCGTGCGCTCGTACAAAACGACATTTATCATTATGTTATTGCGTCTGTTATGTCACACTCATTCGCGGATTGCCATACATGTATGTGCATATACAAGCCCCATTTAGAATTACGTGACGAACATCGGCGTCTCGGCCGGTAATTTTCGTCGAACTCGTTATCCCGCGTACATAGCTTCGTGATTCACTCATTGCTATTTATTCTTTTCATATGTTTTCTTTCCTAATCGAACGTTTGTTTCTTTCCGGAATGCACTCAACGGAGTACGCGCAGTACTCAATTTATATAGATACACTCTTACGGTGAAATCTCACTTCAAGAGAGTGAAAATACAACCACTCTTAAAAAAAAGTGAAAATATTTCATTTCTTTAAAAAGAGTGGCAATTTTCACTCTTTTTAGAGTAAATTTTCACTTTAAAAACAGTAAATCTCACTCCAAAAAAAGAGATTTAACTCCTTTCGAAGTGAAAATTCTCTACAAAGAATAAAAATTGTCACTCTTTTTCGAAAGATAAAGGTTGTATTGTATTTTCACTTTCTTGCAGTGAGATTTCAACAACATAGAGTCGTAATATAATATCATAAAAATATTAATGATCTTATTTGTCATTTACAAATAAGTTTGCTTATAAATTATTAGTTTCTATAAGGAGAAGTTTTAGGCATAAGTTACCCCTCCGAGCGCTATGCTTTTCGCGATCAGTCAGGAATGCAACCCAGTGCGAGTTCTTCCGCTCATGCCTAAAAATATAGGTCACATATCTCTCTTCTTCTCTCTCAGTTGATCGAAACGTATTCGTTCCTCATCCGTCTGATTCTTAACACGTTATTCGTGTGCACTTTTGTACACTTCAAATAAAAATTCAAAATATTCGTTCATTAGTCACACAACTAAAAAAAACCAAGTTTTTCAGAAAATGAATTTTAATATTTCGAATTATTATAATTTTGTGATATTAATTATAAAATGTAATTTTGGGATAATAAAAGAATTGTAGAGGAACTAAAGTATGTTCTTTTAAAGTGCGTTGTCTTTTTTAAGTTTTCGTTCTGTATCTGCAAGCAACGAAAAATTTTTGTATTATGCCATTGTTGTAGCAAACGAGCGATTGTGCAAGCACATTAGACTACACATATTGAAGGTTGAAGTTCAAGCAATTAGACAATTTTAATTTTAATAATAATTTTCATTCTGATTGGTTGAATTCCAGTCCCTAATTTACAATTTCAAATGCGTTATAGCCTACAAATTTCACGCTTCGGTGAGAAGAGGAATAGAGTCATACAAAGAGCGACCGAAACGAATGGAGTCGTCTCGTATTTCCATCTTCTTTTGTTTCTATTTTTAGATTTGAAGTATCTTTTCTTTACCTCAATTTGCACGAGAAAGGAAGTGATACTATAATAATTTCTCTTCCAATGTTTTGAAAGCAAATCGAACAGAACGGAATGAGATAATCCAATGTGACGTAACGTTCAGCGCTTCCGCGTCGCTCCGCGTTTTCTCGATCGTGCGAGAAGCGTCGAGAAGTTAGGCGCGAGAAGTTTCTAGCGAATTCTCGCGCTCGCTCGGCCGTCGTCGGCCGCCTCCGTCTGCGCTCGTCACCGCCACCGCTGGTGGTCACGTGGTCGCGCACAACCCACACGTAACCGCGCATTTAAGTGCTCCCGCAGCCCGCGCGCTGTCAGTCTCGTTGTCAACCGCATTTGTAGTGGATTACGCGCGCGATCACAGTGAAACGCACGTGCACACGTTTTTTCTTTTTTTTTTTATCTCTTTTGCTACTCGAGGAAAACGGCCTTGAAAAAGTACAGCCGACGAGGCGAGTGAGAAAGAGACGTATCCTGAATATATAGCGAATGTCGCTTATGTAATCGCGGTAGAGGCAGTGGAGGAGACGAGGAAAAGCCAAGAGAGAAGCACGACGTGTGAGTGTCAGCTATTGCGAGCGAGCGAGCGAAGTGAGAGAGATATATATTGGGAGCGAGTGTGAGAGAGAGCGCGCGCGCGCGAGAGAGAGAGAGAGAGAGAGAGAGAGAGAACGCAAGGTGGAGATTTCGAGAAAAATCTCGCGGCAAATCTTTTCTCGGCGTCTTTGCGCTTTCGAGAGCTAAAAAAAGATTTTGTGCGTGATATATTCCGGAAAAGGAAAGAGAGAAAGAAAGAGGAAAAAGAAAGAAGGAAGGAAAGAAATTACTTGCTAGTGCAAGCGAGAGAGAGTGCGTGTCGGGTATCCAAAAACGGACGCGCGGGCTCGAACGGGTCCAGAAAATGGACTCGCCTGTCATCGTGGACGCAGCATCCAAATTGGGACGAGAGATCGATCTGGACCGCTGCTCGTTCCCCGTAAGTGACGTTATCCACCTCTCTGTTTTTTTCTTTTCCTTTTTTTTGGCGTTATTTTTTTTCTCGCGAAACGTAGGACTTCTCTACGCGCAGTTCCGCACTCCGAGAAAGCTCGGTTGCTCCACGAGCTTCTCGAAGTTTGAAATTCAGATTCTTTCTTATTAGGAACACTCCGTTTGTAAACGAGTACATCTCGGATCGACGTTTTTGCGAACGAATGTTGCGCGTTATGAATTATTATGCACTGTTGCTGATTCCTTCACTGCTTAAGGCTAATATGTCATTTATACAATAAGTATCTCAATGTTGGCTACAGAAAAGTTCTCTGGAAATTTTCTATCCTATAACCAATCAATATGTTTAAAAAATGTGTTACACAACAAATGAAATATTAGCCTGAAGTCGTAATTAGACTAGAGATTGAGATTGAAGTGAAATATAAGCAATCAAAGTTCACGAAAGAGATTGGTTTTTTCTTGTAATTAGTTAAAGTAATTAATAATTAGTTATTTCAGTTCAATCTCTAGTTTGATCACAGTTTGACGATTGATAATTACCCGGTTCTATTTTAGCCAAAACGATGCAGCGAATTCATCGTGATTGGCTGAAATAGAACCGGGCAACTGCCAATCGTAACCGTCAATCTATAGTATGATACGAGCTTAGACTGTTGTTCTACTTTTCAAGAAATTTTAACTTACTCTCTCTTTCTCCCTCTCTTGTTCTCTCTCTCTCTTGCCCGTTTTTTTGCCCATTAGATAAATTATCACATAGTTCATGCGAAGGTGGAACAACGGACTCTAATGGGCTTTCTGCAGTAAACCATTACCTAATCTTTAAATCTTAAAAAATCGACCAGTTATAATCAATTATTTTTTTCATGTTTGACTGTGATCGATCAATTTCTTATGACTTAAAGCTTAAATAATGGCTTATTGTAGAAAACTTATTAGGGTTAAAACAGTCTTATCTAGCGCACGAAATATAAGAAAATAAATCAAACAAATTCCTTCATTTCTTTCTTTTTCACGAAATAAAAACTTTGATTGGTTGATTTTCTTATATTCTATGCTTTATGCAAAAGTCTATGCTTCGGCCCTTGAAAAGGCCTCTTAAAAATTGCAAATCCCCTACAGCACAAAGTTGCACAAAAGTTGCAGCAACTGTATGTAGAGATTTTGTAGTCATTGCTGTAAATTCTGTGCTGTATGAGGTGATAAGCGCATGGTGGTTCGTCTGGTTCCATGCTTCCAAGAAGACACGATCCAGATCTTAATGGAATCATCGACGCACACGAGATATTTCCATACGTTCCGCACGTTCTCCTCACTGCCGATATAGCCCTCCCTCTCCCTCTTCATCCGCCGCTGCTCCTCACATTCCGCATTTTGAGATCGCGTGGAAATCAGAAATAGCATTCGCGCCGTATTTTTCGCGTCGCATTCGAACGCGTCGCGACGGAATGCGTCGTTCGCGAAAAAAAGAAAGAGAAAATATAAAAATTGAGATATTATCGTCGCATCATGATGTTCGTCAAGAATTTTCGAGTTCCATTATTGTAATGGTCGCAAAAGAAGTTTATCTGAATCGTTAATTGATTTCGATGATATGAAATGATTTATGATATATGAATTCTCGAAACAAACATGAAAAAAAAAACATTCATATCAATATATCATCGAATTATCGTGAATGATCGCCAAACGCAACAGTCATGATGTCACGAAACCTATTTAGATGTCTCGAAAGACCGTTGGTATTATCGTGGTCGATACTAGTAAAGCCCATATCAGACCATTCATTGGAGATTAAGGGTAGCGAATTGGACATTAAGGATCGCGAATTGGTAATTAGAATTCGACCAATCGGATATAATTTTAGCTCGCTATGTCTTGAATGGTCGAATCCTACACGAAAAAAACGGTTTTGCTGAAGTATTGAAAAATTTAGTCAGATACAGATTACAGATCTGAAAATAATTTTGCTGAATCATCAAAATAAATTTATAGAACACTTAAACGTTCAGACAATATTGCAAAAATAGTCTTAATATTTTATTTTGAAAAAAATTAAATTTTAATAAATATTTTTATTGAATAGTTCTAAGTAAATATATTTACTAAATGTGAACATATATTTATTTAGTATAAAAATTATTAATTTGATTCAATTATTATTTTTTATTGAGTAAATATTTATTATAAGTAAATACTTACTAGCAGTATTCAAAGAAATATGCATTAAAATTTAGAAAATTCTTTTTAGTATAACTTGAATGTTTACGTAATTATTTTGATAGTTCAAACAAAATTATTTTCATATCTATCTTAATTATCAAATATTTTAGCAAAATTGTTTCTTTCATACAATCTTCAACTTGCCGTCCTTAATTTCCAGTTCGCAAATCTCGCAATCTCCGATGCATAGTCTGATACGGGCTAAATGGTACGACGTCAAAAGGTGCGGCGTGACGTCACACCGGTCACGTTATCAGATACCTTCCTACGCTCAATATCGGCCATATGATTAGGTGAGATCGATACGTGCAGCGAAAGAGAGGGATGGAAAGAGGAATTACCTCATATGATTGATTCTTTCTTATACGTTCCAATGACGTTTCTCTCTCAGCGTTCTGGAACGCGATGGATGATTCGCGTGCACGCGTGGGCGTATTTGCGCGTGCTCCAACGAAGACGGAGACCGAGAACCGAAAAGAAACGAGACCGAGCGATCGTTTCCCCCGTATGATATCACCCGGTGGAAATAAAAGAAACCTGTAAAAACGAAGGATAGGAGAAGGAAGATGAGAAAACAAATTTCCCTTCTTCAAGATTGCACAGAATAGTTTTACTGAAGTATCTAAAAATTTAGCTGTATAAATTTGAAAATAATTTTGTTGGATCATCAAAATAATTATGTAGAACGCTCAAATATTTACTAAAGAACAATACTACAAGAAGTTTTAATATTCTAGCAATCTGTTTGTGACTTATATATAATTATTTTGATGGTTTAAACAAATTATTAGGGTTATTATTATACAAAACTGAAAATCAGGGAAATCAAGAAAAAGTCAGGAAATTTTGCAAAATTTTTTGAAAAATAAAAATTCTTGGCTTTAAAAGTTTAATATGCGTATCTGCGCAATTTTGGAATATTTGTACTTACTTAACAATTAAATATAAGTAATGTTAGCAATATTAATAGCAATAATAATTTACTATGTTTATTATGCTATTGCTATGTTAAATTATCTCTCAACAAAATATTTGACAGTTTCCAAATCAGAACGAAAATACAAAAAAATTTATAATATTATTGAAAGAGAAAATTATGAAATTTTGTCTGGAATTCAAAGGAAAATTATGGAATTTTAGGCTGAGGAATTTATGGCAATGATTTATGATAACTATATGATATGACTTTTAGGTCTAGCTAAATTTTTAGATATTTTAGTTCAAAACTTTAGTTCTTTCTTTGTACTTTGAAAGTCCCACATAATGTATATTTTGATCCAAACAAAATTTTTTTTATCTATTTGTCTATCTATATCTAGCTAAATGTTCAACAAAACCGTTTTTTAATGCGCGTTAAAATAAATTCGATTGAAAGAGACAGTCAAGGCGTCTCGACATTTAGTCATCCGCGGTAATAGCAAGCGATGCAGGATTAAGTGCGTCAAAAATGGACATTTGGATTGAAGGTCCTCTAAATTTAGTATTTAAAAAATAATTTAAATATCCGAACGCGATGTTATCCTGTTGCGGGTCATTTTCGCGGTTGACAGGCGAAAATTTAATGCAGTGGCGTGTTGACCATGGCCAGCCAGGCCGAAAATAGGAAAATCTGATTGTTGGGTGTAGGTGCGCGTATGTATGTAAGAAGTTCTTCCGATTCTCTCTCTCTCTCTCTCTCCCCTCTCTCTCTCTCTCTCTCTCTCTCCTTCTATACTGTCCCTTCTACTGCCATTTTTCTCTCATTTTCTCTTTCTTTCTCCCGTGCGTCCCGTGTATGGTTTTCTTACAACGTATATCCGTTGGTCGCACTAAGTGGGACGACGAAGCGACCTCGATTCGTCGCAGGAAGAGAAGGAGAAGGAGAGAGAGAAGAGAAGGAGGATTCGTCACCTCGTACCCGATTACGCGAATTTCCCCTTCAGCGCCCTTGCTCGCGTTTGGATCGAAGTCGAGACTGAATGTCTCGCACAGCTGTTGCTGTTAGGGTGATTTCGAAGAAATCGAAGGGATAATTACTTAATGTAATCGGGGATAGAGTTCCTGAAATCATTATAAGAAACTCCTATGTATAATTCGATAATTACATGCAACTACAAGGAATAATTGTATAATATCAGATACAATTGTTTATTTTACTAAATAACTTCATAGTGAAGAAAATATAGTGAAGAAAATTATTTTTCATCAGATGAAACCGTATGAAAGCAAATAAAATCATATAATCTGTAGGACAATATTTCAGCTAGTGGGTTACCCTCTCGGAAGAAATACTTCAATTGGTCAACAATCAACTCAACTAATAATTATTGCAAAATTTCTAGCTATACAGGGTGATTCTTAAGTATTCTAAAAAATTTTAAGGAGGAGATTTCTTTATACACATTATAATTCACTATAAAAATTTTATATGTGTTTGAAATGGCTGAGTTTCAAAAATGTAGGGTACCAAAGTTGAAGGAAAAATTTCATTTTTTTTCCAAAAATTCGAAAACCACTCGAAAACACAAAATTTCGAAATGACTCGAATGGTTTTCGAAATTTTTTTTTGTCTTAGGCCCAAATGCACCAACGTTACTTAAATTTTTTAAGTCTCTCCTTTTCTAATTCTCTATTGGCTTTAAAAAAAATAAAGACATAGTGTTAAGCTTCTTCTAGTGTTAAGCTTAAAATCAAACTAACTTGATGCAATCGGACTTTAAATAAATCTGAGAAATTATCCAGAAATTATTTCAGAACATTTATGGACTATCCTATATAATTAATCTACTTCATGTATATATACTTCATTTAATCTTTCTGTCTATATATTAAACAATAAACAATTAATTATTCTACTTACATTAGCAAAATATATTGCTATAATATTGCTTCATAAATTAATCGGAATTTAAGTTGCCCTTAATTTATTAGGAAATATGAACCTGGCATAAATTAGGGAATACACCGAATTTTGTTACTCCTATTATCTGCCTTTGAAGATTAGAGACAAAAGTTATTGCCTTACATTTCTACTGTAATTGGCCGATTCGATTACGGCTTAACGGTTGACTGATCCTATTTTAACCAATAACGGTGCATCATGATTGGCTGAAATATTCTGAAAATTCTCTTTTTATTTCGTTAGTTGATAACTATATTTAGAAATGAATTATGTATAATCAAAATGAGCTGTATTTACAGCTATGATAAACTGTCAAATCAAAAAGATACAAATACAAATACAAATTTCTCGAAATTTGTTTTTAATTTCTCGAAATAAGAAAATAATTTTTGATATATAGATCTATTCTATCAATTGCAGATATTGTCATTATGATTACAATATTGTCATTATGATTGCAAATATTGCAATTTATTGAAAAATATTTTTATTCAAATAATTGATAAGAATCTTCTGTGTTTTTTTCTTTTATAATCTTAAATAGTAATGATGAGTAAACGAAAATCTTCCTTCCAGATTAAATGTTTTCTTGAACATTTATCTTGTATTTAAATATTCGTTCGTTACGATTGAAAGATATTCAATATTGCATAAACTGTTTTTTAACCTTAAGTTTTCATCTCTTGCACATATCAAACACCTGTCAAGCCGGTTTTAGGTAACAATGCGATCAAGATTCTAGTTGTTAATGTATGAGTAATTTCTCATTTCAACAACATCAATTGAACATTGGTTTCATCAAATTTTTATCTGTCTCCGTAGGGGTTCCCATTTGACGACGACGCCGTCGAGCGTCCGCGCAGCGACGGCATCCGCGCGCACCTGGACGACCTTGCGGCGCGCCACCCCGAGTTCGCTGAGCACCTGCGCGGTCCGCCTTGGCCGTTCAGCGGTTCCCTGCTGCGTGACCGTCGCCGCCGACGCCGCGGCTCCGGTGGTAGTAACAACGACGACCAGCAGCAACAAGGTCAGCAGCATCAGGACGAGGACGCGCGTAGTCAAGCAAGTGGTAGCAGTGCCGCGAGTGGTGCGAGTGCCGTCAGCTCGCACAGCGGCGGCGGTGGCGAGCACGATTCGACATCATCGTCCGCGATACCGCAGTACGGTCTACGTAATACAGTGGACATAGGCCAACAACAGCGACGCCGCGATATGGAGACAAGTCCGGAGAAGGATGAGCGCGGTCAGCGCTCGATGTCAGCACCACCGACGGAAAGCTGGCAACAGCAACAGTCGCAACAGCCAGGTCAAGAACAACAACTACCACCGCAACCTGGTCAAGGTCAGAGATTCGTGTCCCGAGTAGATATCACGCCGCAGCACAATCAGCAACGTGCGCAGTCGCCTAGTAAACCAGCCAGCAATGTCCGACATATCCCCATCTTCGTGGAGGGTCGCGATGTGCCGGTGATGCCAAAGGTCGCGACAGACGATGCGCCGCCGTCCACCTTTCAGCAGCGACAATCGTCACCGCCGTCTCATCACTTCGACAGATCGTCACCGCCAGCGCATCATTTTCACAGACCCTCGCACTTTAACGAACGCTTCAGTCGACAGCAGTGGCCACCGTCGCATTTCCAGGATGCGTTTTATAAGCCATCAAGTTTTGAACAGCCAATGCGGCGGCAATTTCAGTCACAACATCAGCAACCGCAATACTATTATCAACAGCCTCAACATCAGCAACAGCCTCAGCATCACCATCCGCAACAGCCTCAACAGCAGCAACAGCAGCAGCAACCTCAGCATTATTATGAGCAACACCATCAGCAACAGCAGACTCAGCAACCTCAACCTCAACCTCATCAGGAACAGCAACAACAACAACAGCAACAACAAGAAACTCCAAAACCAAAGCCTCCAGTGCCAAAGGATCCCCTGGAGAGAGTCGCCCAGGTACAAAAAGATGTGGACGATCTGGCCGAGCAGGTGCAACGTTACGTTGGTGGTTCTCGGCAGGACAAGGAGTATATGTACTTGGACGAGATGTTGACGCGTGAATTAATCAAGCTGGATGATATAGAGACGGAAGGTCGGGAGAACGTGCGGCAGGCACGTAAGAACGCCATTAAGAGCATTCAGGATACCATTAGCTTGCTGGAAACAAAAACACCAATTGCCAATCAACAGGAGCAACAACTCACCGTGCATAAAGTGGCTCAGGAGTGTTCTGAGAAAGATCAGCAGGGAAAAGAAATCTCACACGTTTCTGAGCTGATGGAGGTAGACGCGAAGCAAGAGAAACTTAGTAACGAGCCGATACCGCTTCCGCCGGTGCCGTCGTCGCCGACGAAGGTGAGAAATCGCGAGTGAAGTGACAGTTAAAATGCAGGATATTTGTCAACTATACAGAAAATTTTAGTTTAACACAGTTTAGTTTGTTTTATTCTCTAAATTATATTTTATCTTTTATTTATCTTTTTTTGTTTAGGACAAATTATTTTACTTTTACGATCGCAATATTTATACGAATTATCTTATTTTTTGGCATTTTATTTCGGTTTTGCAGACGAAAGTGGAATCCTCGGAAAGTGAAAGTGCGGCAACAGCTGTCGAATCAGCAAATCAAAACATTATTCCTACCGGACAGCAGATTACCGAACAGAAAACAGAGAATCCAGTTATGCCTGTCACAGAACAGTCTGTCGCATTGACAGACGAATCAACAAAATGCGCAGTCGAAACAAGCAAGGAGTCCAAACCAAGTGATGGAAAAGATGAAGAACAACAAAAAGACGCATTACAAACAATAGAAAATAAACACGCGATGTCAAAGCAGCAGACGAAGGAAATGATAGAGGGAAAAACGGAAATGAATGACGGCCAGCGGAGTTCAACAGAATCGCCGAGACTGCAAAAGAAGGCAAAGAAGACCAAAAAGAAGGAGCAGCAACAGCAACCGGTATCCGAGCAAGCAATCCCGCTGCCACCACCACCAACGGAGAGCGCGAAGTAAAAACAGAACGTTGAGGAAGTGTCGTATAGTCGAACGTGAATCCTAACGTGGACACGACTCGACCAGAGTTGGCGAATGTGTGTGTGTGTGTGTGTGTGTGTGTGTGTGTGTGTGTGTGTGTGTGTGTGTGTGAGAGAGAGAGCGAGAGA
>Ga0157364_1005178_pt1 | contig 13215 bp, 7 predicted proteins | sample AttsexASBM2_FD_111476 | JGI IMG/M metagenome (GOLD analysis project Ga0157364, IMG submission 111476) | Fungus gardens microbial communities from leaf cutter ant in Ribeirão Preto, State of São Paulo, Brazil - Atta sexdens ASBM2 | ecosystem: Host-associated > Fungi > Mycelium > Unclassified ... | reverse complement strand
AGAGACACACACACACACACACACACACACACACACACACACACACACACACACACACACACACACACACACACACACACACAAAGTTTTATTAAAATATAACAAAGAATATGACATATGCGAGGTTTCCTTGTTAGTCTTTGCATCACTTATCATTTTTCATAACAGAATAATAAAATCGTTAGGATGAATTGGACGTTTAACCAATAACGTGCACAGAGAAATCGCGCATCAAGCACTAATCACGTCAGATATCAGGAAGGACAGCAAGTTGATGAGATTGGAGAACGTGGTCAGGACCAGCAAGCAAGTTACAGTTAGTGCCGCCGCAAATGCGGCCCATTGCGGAATTTATGATTCGTAAGTGCATAACTCCGCCATTAACCATGAAATAGTTTCCGGCTATCTACTCCGTTCCATGCAGCGTGAGTCGCGTGGATGCGTTCGCAGAGCCGACTGGCGCATAGCCGACTGTCCTCTCATATTTCCATCCGGTTCACTTATCGGCGTTGGCATTATTCGAATTATTAAGCACCCTACGCTGAGCTGTAATCGACGCCCCTTCCTATCCCCGCTGTGGCCACGATTCTATTGAGCGTATAGCGCACGTTTTTCATTGATCCATTACACGCTTTTCAGCTCTTAAACATTATTTCCCTGATTTTCCTAATTTGTTCGCAGTGCCGTTGTTACCCATTTTGCCGTTCATTATTTCACCAACATGAATGTAAAATAACGCGGCAATTAAGAGATCGTAAATTAAACGAGAGTTTAGTCGAGATCAATTTTTAATCTGATATTAATTAAGAATTGATATAGATCGAACGAGATTTTTATACTAATTAATACTAATTAATGCAAAGAAATTCGATTGAAGAATAATGCCTCACAAAATAAAAAGCGTGCGCATCAAAAGGCATTTGTGTTATTATAGAAATGCGATCGTATTATCTATTTTATCTTAGAAAAATATTTAAATATTAACCTGTAGAGGACCGCAAGTCCCTTTAGGGATTCGACAGTGATGCCATCTTTTTTGCTTCAACCTCATGATATTGACAAAAAAGTTCTAGCCCTTAAAATAAAAAAGTCGATAAAAAATATGCCGATCCTCAGAGGGTTAATGTTATAATAACAGAAGCGAGATTATTCCGAAAATTGCTGCTTTAATATTTTAAAAATTATTATGTTTTAATAATTTATTGTTAAATATCGATGAACAAAAGAAATCATAATATCGTATACCAAAACGCAAAAGTATTAATAAAATATATATAATTTATACATTGTTTCGTTTCTATAGATAGATATAAATTATTAATAAATAAGTAATATGAGAAATATGTGTGTATATTCCCAATTTTTTTCGAGACTTATATTTTATGAGACACAGGCCGCAGGGCGGACGACGAGATGCGATCGCAGAGAAGGCAAGGGAAAACGGGGTAAAGTCGGCGGAAGTGGCAGCGAATGTAGCGTGAAATCGTAACGGAGGAATCGCAATAACTCTCCCAAAGCGGTTTAAAGCCGCTCGTCCCGAGCCCAGGATGGCTGCGGGAAAGTCGGCGGAGTCCCCATCGGTATATCGAATTTTTTTTCTCGAACCATACACTCCTTGTACCTCTCTTTCCCTTCATCTCTCATGCTAACCCTTTCTCCCTATTCTTTTTCTCTTTTTTCCTATCATCTCTTCGTCGTTTTTACGATATTGGTACAATCCTTGCGCTCGGAGGACGGTTGTATTATATTTTCAGTGAAGATCTCGTAGCCGAGAGGTCGAGGTGGTTACACGCTGCAGAGGCGTCGATGCAAGTGCAAACGTATCGAAATTGGAAAACCTCGGTGAATTTACTGCGATAAAAAGCGAGTACGAGGACGACCGTTTTCCCCTTATGACCGGCGGCAGCGGGCGATGGATCGTAAGAGCGGGACGCGACGGACGGTGGTTTTAGCCATTAGGTACTGACCATTGAAAATCCTGGTCACGTAAAGCATCTCACGGTCGGGAAGAGTAATCATAAATTCTGAACGGAGATTGCACGACGGTGGCGCAAGCTTGCGACTGACGACGCTTTTCTTCATCCTATGTTGAGAAATCGGAATTTTTTTACGCTCCGTGCTATCCTCGTACACGGCAGAGCACAATGTATTTATATGCTGAGTGATTATTATTATTTTACACGAACATTTTGACATTATTACTCAAACAAATATACTACAGGAAAGAACAGTTTTACTATCTAAAAATTTATCCAGATACGGATGTGAAAATTTTGTTAAATTCAAAATAATGTAAAATCCTCAAATATGATGAGCAATGTTGCAAAATGTTTTGTTATTCTAGGAACCAGCATCCTGTATATACGTGAATCGTTTGATAAGTTTAGTAAATTTCCATGAAATGGCGCACAATCCATTTGATGACGCAACATCTCGAAAGATCCACTCTTCGAACCCCTTCAGGCCAAATTTCAGCCAAAAAGGACGCATAGTTCACATTTGGTAGTCATTTGAAGTAGGCTGTCTCAAAGTTTGCAAAATACTCATTGACAATGACTTCCTTATTTGACGAGAATTTCTTCCCACCGAGCCAAGTTTTTAAGTTTGGGAACAGAAAGAAGTCACACGGGGCCAAATCCGGAGAATAGGGTGGATGAGGAATCAATTCATAGCCCAATTTGTATTTTATCATTGCAACGGTCGACTTGTGGGACGGCGCGTTGTCTTGATAGAAAAGCACTTTTTTGCGCGTCAATCTCGCTTCAAATGACTACCAAACGTGAACTATGCCTCTTTTCTGGCTGAAATTTGGCCTGAAGGGGTTCGAAGAATGGATCTTTCGAGATGTCGCGTCATCAAATGGATTGTAGCGCCATTTCATGGAAATTTACCAAACTTATCAAACGACCCACGTATATATATATATATATATATATATATATATATTTATTTATTTTTTTTTTTCTTTATTTTTCTTGTAATATAATATTTCTTTCACATGATTACATTTTTTTTAAATTTAATCTTATCAAAATTCTTCAAATACGTATATTCTTTAAAAACAAAATCATGTGATATATTACAAGAAAAAAATATAAATATTAAATATACATAAATATATATAAATATTAAATATAGACAAATATATAATAAAAATATAAACGTTTATATTGATTTTTCTGCATTTTTATATTTATATTATCATAAATTCATATTATCATAAATCTCTTTAAATTAAAACAAAGATATCATTTGGGAACTTGATCAGGGCAGTGATTATATAACTTTTTCCCTACGCGAAAACGTGAAAAGTTAAAATTGTTATCTTGTTAGTGCAGATAACTGAGAAATTCTTTTTACTTTTCACATTTCCGGTTTATCGAAAATGAATTTATGTATTTAAAAATTTGAATTTATGTACATAATAAAAACAAAGATATATATATTAACATTGCTTTTATATTAATAATTATATTAATAATGTAGCTATACTCTAAATTTTTTTCTGAAATCTCACTCTAAAAGAATGAAAATTGAGTCAGTCTTGAAAAAGTGTGCAAATACTCTTGTTTAAGAATGGCAGATTTTCACTCTTTTGAAATGAATTTCATTCCAATGAATTTTACTCTCTAAATTCTTTCGAGCAAAATTCGCTCCAAAAGAATGAAATTTTACTCCAATTAATTAAGAAAATGAAAATCTGCCATTCTTTAACAATGAAAATATTTTCACCCTTTTTCAAGATTGGCTCAATTTTAACTCTTGAAGAGAGATCTCACTCAAAAAAATTTAGAAAGTATCACATAGTATAATGATATACCACATCAATTAATGGAAAATTATTCATGAATTACATATCCACGTGGAAATCCAGTAAAGTATCTGTGTGAATATTACGAGGAAACTCGTAAGCGGAAATAGATTAGAAATATCGATTATATTTTCATGTGGATTATATAATATCATTTTCAATTGTCATTCGATTGTTCATGTCGAATTCACGTACCTGTTCTCGATGAATATTACGAGGAATCTTGTAAGAAAAATTGATTAGAAATGCCGATTTGATTTCGACGTAGATTCTAGTATCGTTTTTTTTTAGTGGACTATCACGTGATTAGCTAAATATTGTTTACTTTACAAATATTAACATGCAGAACAAAATATCTTATCTCAATGTAGATTGGAAATCTTATAAAGTTAGAAGAAAAAACGTAAGAAATAAAAAATAATGTGATATAAAATAATGAATATAAAAATACTTATTTATTTAATATGATAAATATCCGAAGTATATAAATTTAGATCAAATTTCACAACATATTGGAAAGTCGCAAAGACAGATGCATCTTTTTACAAGTTGGCACTACTAGTATACCAACTATTACGGAAATATAAAGAGTGCTCATATTATTCGCAATGCTCATAATACCCCATTCTATTCTATATACAAGATTCCAAAATTTTTTGTCAAACTGTCTTGTGTAAATAGAATAGATTAAATTGAATCGAAAAACCCTCTATCATTTCACTCCTCTATCATTTTGCAATTTTCACAATAGATAAGAAAATATTAACTAAAAATCGTTGAATATTACTTTTCAATAATATTTTATTCAAAAAAATGTCGGGGCACTTATATTATATATATATATATATATATATATATATATATATATATATATATACACACACATATTATATTTAACAAATGTTTAAAAATAGAAAATAAGGCAAACAAATGTTATTTTTATAAGTTTATAAATTTATTAATATATTATTTTATATTGACATGTAAAAGTAAAGAACTACTTTTCATACAGTTGATTTATCTATTTATTTTTATTTAACTACTTACAAGATTAGAATTCATAGATTGGAATAATAAAAGTATCAAAAACACATTAAATAATAGTCATAATTGACATATAGGTACTCAATATGTTTAGACTAGCCATTAGTTCTACCTTATAAGAATTGTTTTCTTTTACCCGTGAATAAAATTGTGATAAAAATATAAATTAAATGCAATGTAAAATATAAATATAGAGCTATAATAATGTGAACTGCAGAAATTAATAACTATCAACTGATAATTATATAGAAAATAATAATTTATTTATGAATTTATTAGAGTATCAGATTATAACGATTTGTATTTGATTTCACTGACAACAATAGAATGAAACTGAGCAATTAAATAATACAATAAATTATTTGGAAAATCTGTACGATACATTAATATATTTGCAAAATTCACTGTGCAAATGTCTACAAGCAGCAAAGTAATCATATTGGGTACTGAGTCATATTAAATACGACTACAGTAATTATTTCGATAATGACAAAAAAAACTATTTTCAGATCAGTATTTAAATAAATTTTTTAATACTTTAACAAAAAACCGTTCATTCCATGTATGTGTAAACAAGAAAGAAAGAGAAAGAAAGAAAAAAGGAAGAGAAAAAAGATAAGATTGAATTTATTCAAATATTGGTGAAAGTTATTTAGAGCGACTTCTCTTAATAATAGCCATTATTAATTACAACATATTGTTTACGCCATTACAACAATTAAAAAATTTTAATTATTAATTCGCATTTTATCTTATTTATTCACATAAAATCTCTATAAATATAAAAATGTTTAATATTATTAATAATAAGAATTATTATAATATCAACCTAATATCATTGGAATATTATTAAAAAAATTTAATGTTAAGTTTTAAAGAAGAGTTATTTGTTTGATTGTCAAAATTTTTTCATTCTTTTCATTATTCATTCTTTTAAATAATCTTAAAAAAGTACGTGCTTATACATAAAAAGTAAACAGTTGCGGCACAAATAGATAACAGAAGTATATTGATCTAGATTTCTTGTAAGAAGTTTACATTTAGTAATGCATCGATTTGCTTTCCCGCGAAATCACAGTTATTCGCCAGTAAGCGATTCAGGTCAAGTACAAACTAGAGATGCAAACTTGCGCCTAAGTGAGGCACTTCACAAATGCAAATATCCTATAGTCTCGATCGAGCACCACGCTAGTTGCCTCTAACAATAGAAACTACTTAAGCGTCCGATTATTGCGATAATGCACCGGAAGAACAAGTTCGCTTAAACTTAACTGCAATATTAACACGGGTTACAGTTGGCATCGGGATTTAGTAATGCAATGCTCGATGCAAAAAATATATTTTTTGTCGGGTTATATAAAACTGTGCAAATGCCGGACTATACAAGATCTCCAATGACGCACGCATGATTGAAATACGTTTCCATCCAAACGAATAGAATCTATATCAATCTACGAATGCAACGCTCGCGGTAAAAAAAGGACTCGCAGTTTTACCAATTTTTATTTTTAATTCTCTATCGCTCAACCAATTCTTCGGCAGCTGACGGTTTCGTTTGCGTCACTGCCAAGTTTTGGTAAACGTGCTTTTATGTTTTTACACAAATTAGAGTACTCTTTGAGCTTAAAAAAATAGTTTTCATTGTATGAGTATATGCATATTTATAGTTTCTTCTTGCGTTTCATCGCTGATTGATACAGAAACTTCATATGGTCAATTGAAAGCATTTTAAAAGTACTAAAAGTACTGAAGTGCATACGAATCAAAATTAAAATATTTCCGATATGTATAAATACATATTCTACTTGTTCGTGTTCAAACAAAATCTATGTGCAAAAAAGAATTCTAAAATCTGCATGCGATTCATTTTTGATGGATGTCTCAGCAACTCTATCATACACACACACACACACACACACACACACACACACACACACACACACACACACACACACACACTCTTATAATACTTAATATTTATCTATTCTTTCCCCTGCATTTCTTTTTAGTTTCTGGATTGCATACTTTTCTAAATTACGTTATAGATTCTTCTTTTGATCAGTCAAGTACAAGTAAGATATTATTTTGCAGTTTTATATATATATAGTTTACTGAAAAAAATCAATATAAAAGAGAATGAAAGAAAAAGACAGAAGCGTGGACTAGGAAGACGGACTTTATGAAATTTCGTACATGGCACGTTTGAACAATATTTTCCTGAAAGAATTGCGCTTTAATCTTTTGAGACCAGCAGATAGCTGCTATCCTTGTGGTTTTCGAATTTCATTATAATGCCAAATATTCTCTATTTTAATATTCCAACGAAAAATTGGAGTTTCTTTTATATATTGTCAAATCTTCTCTTGGAATTTCAATATATTTTTTAATTAAATGCGATTTTGTGTGTTTACGCTATTTAGAAATTATCTATCTTACTATAAGAATGAATTAAACAGAACTTCATATGTCAAGAGAGTTTACAATATTGAGTAAATGATACTTGTTATCTGTTGATAGCGGATAACGGTAGGTAGCGAGTGTTTGGTATCCATAACGAGTACTTGTACACCTGAGACCATCATCTAAACGGAAATTAATCGTTCATAGATCGATACCAAGGATGGATGCAGAGGAGGCAGGGAATAGCGGCTAGTCGGTTTAGCGAACATACTAATCCGATCAAGTAATCTCTGCGATCTCTCCCGTTGCCGGACCCACCAATTGCATCTATACACCTGCCGGCTGTGCAACCCCTTGGCACCACGGACATCCATTAATCAACGCCTAATTAAGTGCGTCAGCAAAGTCCAGTGGTTCATGTACGAACCTGATGGAACTTCATGGCGTTTATCGACTGATATTTCTCATATTGAATCATAAATTTATAAGATGTTATTGGCATGATTTTGTGTAAAAGGAACATTTTATTAGAATTATTAATATTAGCTATTTTAAATAATTTTTCTAATACTCTTCAGTAATTAATAACACAATCAAGAATAATAAAGAAAATACTTTATTAGAAATAATATTTGCTATTTATATTTGCTTTAATATGAATTACAGAATTGATTCTTTAATTGTGCCGACTTTTAGAAAAAATTTATATACATTTTGCTGTAAAAATACTTAATGTTCAAATTATATCCTTCTAACTTTGTATTTATATACCTATCAAAGAAAATATTATAAGTGAACACACACCGCATTGTGAAACACATTCGTTTTGTATGTATTCTCTAAATCTCTTGGAGTGAAATCTCACTCGAAGAGACTGAAAATATAGGCTGTCTCGAAAAGAATGAAAATACAGCCGTTCTTATTCAAGAGTGGCAGATTTTCACTCTTTTTTTCAAAACAGGTTAAATATTCAATCTTTTTGAGTGAGATTTCATGAAATTTAGAGAGTACGTAATTATAAGCATATTAAATGTATCTTCCACACAATCATCATATGAGATACATAATACAATAATATAAAATTTATAACTCTTTCTTATGTGTAATATTCCAAAGAAATAAATATTATAATCTAGATAGAAAACCTTATTTGGGCACATCTATACGAATTTATTTTATTTTTGATTGACTTAGCGTTAAAAGTTTGAAATCTTTTAGGAACACACAGGATATCTTTATATCTCGAAACTAGGACAGTTGATTTTCTAACTTGGAATGGAATAGGATGTCACATACTTTGACGTATAACATACATGTCTTTCTTTATCTTTTCTTAGCCGCAATGTAATATTGATTGTTCTGATTATTGCACTGAAAGAAAAAATTGGCTACTACAGCAAATTAGATGAATTAGAAAATATGGCATTTTTAATTGATTGCAGTAGTCAATTTTTTATTGTAGCAGTCAATTTTTGGTTGTATTAGCCTATCCGCAATATCAATTAAGATAGGTTAACGCAATCAAAAATTGACTGCAATCTATTAAGAATGCTATACCATATTCAGCCAATTTTTTCTTTCAGTGCGAATATTAATGTAGACTTGATAATATTGACTTGAAGTGTTTAAATTATCGTCAGAATCATATTTTCATTTTTAATAAATATATTTCTTCATATTATGTAAACATTCTAAACATTTACATTCAGCAAGTTGTAATACATTTATACATAGATATATCTATGTATTAGGAGCATATACACAAAAAAATTAAGCAACATAAAATGTAAACAATAAGCGAAATGGACAATTACAGTAGAGACATTAGATTGTAAGGCCATGATGTAAACAGTAGCAAATTTATAACTATAATATAACATTTTTGTAGATCAGGTTTTACTGCTTAAGTTTTTCTGTCACGATCCTTATCCAAGTTAGATATCTAAATTTGTCCTTTCCTTTGAACTGCAGCCTCACTCATTGTATGCACTTGGTATTTTATCATACTACATATATTGGTTTTTTTTCCAAATCACTGTTAATGCATTTAAAATTATTATTATTAGATTTACTTTTTTTTCACAACATGACTTTGATGCAAAATTGTTTGCTACGTTCGTCTTAGGAATGACAGGCTAGTCATTATATGGCTTTCGTCGCTTATCGACCGGTACCAAGACGAGTGTCAGTCTTATTACATACAACCTTCTGCTACTACAAACGAGGCGCCATTGCGGTTTCGCCGCGCCGCCGCCTCTGCTCTGCTTGATACCGAGGTGGAGGCGAAAATTGTCTTGCCGACAATCGCAGGATGTGGTCGATTAACTGCATCGTGACGTGCATGTCGTTTTCGTTGTCGACGAGGTACTTCCACTGGCTTCCTCCGGAAGTAGCACTGATGGGAAACGTCGACCGGGCTCACAAAAGATAGATGCCAGGATATAAACGGGCGACAAAACAAGGCGCAAGACGCCAAGATGAGAATGGAAATCTTATTTCGTCTTATCAACGTCTAACAGCGGCAGCGGTGGCGGCGGCTATTAACGCGTAATTTATGTCGAGAATTACGGTAAAATGTCTTGCAAAATAAGTGGGATATTCCCGAGATTGCTATGAAAAAATCGAGATTCTTTCCTTTTATCATTCATAATGTTCAAAAAGTTAAGTTAAAATTAAGATATAATAGAAGGACAACTAATGAATTATTCGCTCTTTTCATGTTCTCTCTTTTTTACTTATAGTGTATATGTGATATTATAGTGTATATGTGATATTACTACTCTAGTTTTGTTCAGTTTGTAATTGCGTTTCAATACTAAAAAAGATGTCGGCGGTTTGCAGAATTGGATATGTACATAAATTCACATTGAAATATACAAACACTAAGATCTGCTCTGACTGAAAATAGAACTATTTCTTTTAATTGATTTATTCTCGTCGGTTTAATTTTGCATTGTAACTAATTTATTTATATTACTTCGAGTCAAGTAGAAATGGATGGAATTTTCGAAGATATGAATTACCTATGTTTTTCCCGAAGCGCATATTTTACCTTCAATGTTCAGATTTTTACGGTACTTTACGAGCCTCCACTTCCGTGAAAATTCGAGTGTACGCAAACACAAGGGCGACATGCAAATTTTTACTCCACAGCACTCTCGCCGCCTCGTTCTCACGTATCTATCAAACGTTGCTAACAATATATTGACATTGCGACGTTATTGATTTATCAATCTATCTTGGAACCGAGAAATGATTAAATATCTCTTTCTCTCAAAGAGATGGACGAAACATTCCGTTCCCTATAACAAACGAGAGATTTAATAGTATTGCGCGACTATGCAAAGACCACAATACGGTGTGGAATTCGAAGAAACTTGAGAACAGAACAATTGTGCGACACATTCAATTTAATTCTTGCAGCGGCTTAGTAAGCGCAACTAATTCAGAAAGCGAGAGAAGGAGTTGAATTTAATCGTAACATTTCTTGGACGATTAATTCGATACCTCTATTCGAGATAGCGGCGAAGTTCCGATTGTGACTTCAGTCACTTGATAGTTTATGCATCTACGATAATTCGCGGTATTCTGTTTCGATTGCCCACGTTACACAGTACCGTTATATACTTCCCTGAATTTACGGGCGCCGTTAAGCTGAGTTTACACACGTTGGGCGTGGAGCTTGTATGTCGACGTTTATAGAGTGAGAGACTATTGAAAACAAATGATATTGCTTTATGGAGGAGACTAATAGAGAATCACGTTCCCTCTCTCTCTCTCTCTCTTTCTCTCTCTCTCTCTCTCTCTCTCTCTCCTCTGTTCGCCCTCTTTCCTTCTTCTTTTTCCCTCAGAAATATAATGCTTTTTCCTCTTCCCTCTCCTTTTGTACTATTTCTTCATAAAGTATATTAAAATCTCACTGGAATAGTTTCAGGACTTTTAAAATACATTGTTATAGAGAATCATATAAGTAAATCAAGTAAATTTTAATCATCAAGTAAATTTTAATTTTAATAACACTGCTTTATTAGTTTCTGTTTTTGATAAATCTACATGAAACAACTATTACTTGTTGAGAAACATCAAAATTTGTTTAACAAAATTTGTTGTTCAATGTAATCAGTAAACACATACATCTTTTAACTATTTTCAATTGATATCATTAAAATGCTATTAAATTTTTCAAGTAGTTTCAATTAAAACTGTGTGATAATTACACACCGCGTATATGTTTATGATAATTTAAACTATGCGTTATAATAATTCTGTTATGTTTTATATGCGACCTTATTATGTATCTGATTATAAATTAAAATTAAGCCATTTTAAAGTATTCGTGTAATCTCATTATTGGATAATTATAAATAAATTTCATAAAATTTTGCGTTTTCACCATCATTAATAAAATATTTCAAAAAATCAGTATATCTTTCATATATAATATTAGCCGAGAAATTAAATTTTCACATAATTTATCATAAAAATTTAATTAATCCGTACTAGGTAAAATCTATATTAAAAAATATTACAACATATTTTTTACTCGCAGAGATCGACAACGTTGAATCTTTGATTTTTAGATTTTTCTATACCTTCACTCTTTCCTGGAAATACTGTCACTCTGCATTTGATGGAAAATCCGGATTTATAATTCCAGAAATCTAACGTAAATATTTGTCACTATTATACTAAAAATCCAACAGAATAAAATCAGCAAATAACTTTTAATTAATCTCAATGTTATTACACGTACAAACTATTTCAATTGTGAAAGTGAAACTCAATTTAACACTGCAATCGGAAAAGCCAAGTCAAGGCAAACAAAAACAAATCGATAAATATCAAAGTAAAACCTTACATATACGAGAGAGAGAGAGAGAAAGCAATTTTAATTAATTTCAATGTTATTATGCAAACTATTTCAATTGTGAAACTCAATTTAACGTTGCAATCGGAAGAGACAAATCAAGCCAAGCTAAAACTAAATATCAAAACAAAACTTTACATATACGAAAGAGACAGAGAGAAAGAGAGAGAGAGAGAGAGAGAGAGAGAGACAATAATACAAAAAAATGTCCACACCAATCAACTGCATGCATTGAAAGAAATAGATTTGATAAAGCAAGAATTTCCATTTATAGCCAATACATTGTATTGTACAAATTCTATTTTCACAATGTACAATGAACTGTAGTTCTTCAAGTTTACAGATGCTTTACATTAGCCAGGGTTTAGAACACATCCACTATTCCGCTAGTCGGACTTGTATTACCCGAAGGCACGCGGCGCCCGCGCGCACAATTTGTCTCTCTTTCTGCCTGTAATCTACACATCTCGTGCTCCCTCATTCTCTCGGCACCGCGGTATCAGGAAACCAATTATAAGTGTCCCGGAAGTTGGAACGAACTGTGGAAGTTGTGTGTAGGAAATTGCGAGGTGGGACCAACACCATCGTCGGGTATTCCCCGCAAGCGGGGGATGGAAACGCGAAAAGAGCTCGATGCACGTAGCACACGCGGTGCGGACACGTGCATACACTAGTTTCGGACGAACAAACTCGGACACTTCGAGGGTAATTTGCCACTGTAATTTGCAAGCAGACTCCGCCGGCTGGAGGAATCACACATGCAAGATTACACCACGACGAATCGTATCCGGAAATTACTTTTCAATGTTTCATCTGTCGCGTCGTATCATGGCGAAGAAAACTGCACGACGGCAATCCTTTATCTTGTCCTTTATAGCACATCAAGTTGGTGAACTCCGCCGAATTAATGTTCCGTTTAAAACAAATAGCAAATGCAAGTTTATATATCAATCTCTATCTATTGACATACTTCCCGAGTTTTGTATTTTTGTTGTCCTTTTGTAATATTATTATATGTTAATTACTCATGTAATATCAGAACAAAGAAATATAATTCATATAATATAACAGAATTATAACATTTTTAATATTT
>Ga0157364_1005177_pt1 | contig 13216 bp, 6 predicted proteins | sample AttsexASBM2_FD_111476 | JGI IMG/M metagenome (GOLD analysis project Ga0157364, IMG submission 111476) | Fungus gardens microbial communities from leaf cutter ant in Ribeirão Preto, State of São Paulo, Brazil - Atta sexdens ASBM2 | ecosystem: Host-associated > Fungi > Mycelium > Unclassified ... | reverse complement strand
TCACACGCACGCACGCACGCACGCACGCACGCACGCACGCACGCACGCACGCACGCACGCACGCACACAGCAGACTTCTAGGAGATGTCCTAAAGACGTCCGTATATATCCTCAAATGTCCTAAGGACATCCCCAGAATGTATCTCAGATACATTTGTATGCTGTATGAGATAATAATATAACTACAGTGGAAGTACTATCTTGACTTTTTAAAGAGAATTTATTTCAGATTTTGTAATACCGAAGCTTCTTATTATTTTGATTAATGCATATTTTTTGTATTCATATTACCATTTTCGTACAATTTTGATGTGAAGAAAAGCGCGCATTTACTGATATTTTTGACGAGAAATATGGTGTCGATTTTTCATAGAAAATTTAAATAATAAGATATTCTAATTTATTTTGATTTAAAAAAAAATTGAAGACGCAAATAAAAAAATATGCGAAAGTTTATGTATTGTTTGTTTAGTTTGAAATGGATTTTATTAGAATTAAAATTCGTGGATACTATAGGAATGCTCATTTGTAAAATTGTAGTAAATAATAATTCGTAATAAATGTTCCTTGACATTCTAACAATAATTAACACCAAATTTCACGCATTATATCTATTTTGCCAACTTTAGTTTTTTATATAACTTTTATATAACTTTAGTTATGTTTTTTATATAAAACGACAAAAAATATATATCAGTTTGTGTATTTAAAAAAATATTAGATTAATAAAAAAATTGTATAATTTGAATCTTTTTTCCATATATAGTTTTTACATTAACAAAAATAAAATACATATATGTACGAACTGTATTTTGATTGATTTGATATGACTCTAAAATTATGTGTATATGTATAATTAATCAAGCGTATATATGATTCATGTATTATGATTCATGCGATATGTACTTACTTTACATACCGATGTAATGTCCACAGTATATTCTCTCTTTTTCTCGAGCGTTATATTATTTAATAAATTTTAAACAAAAAAGGAAGACGGAACGATTTAAAAAAAAGTTTTAAACTTTCAACATGTAAGCTGAAAGAAAAAAAAAGAAATATTAACATCTACAATTTTGTTTGAGACAGAAAGAGGTAGAAAAGCTGACATCGATCACACATAAATTTGCACTTTAAATTTTATGTACGGATATATTACGGATATCGGTACGTTTTACGTTATTTAAAAAAAAAAAGAAAGAGATACGTATTAAAACTATGTAGGAAACCTTTATTTGTATTTCTTCCGATTCTCTAGCTATATTATTAAGTAATATACTCTTGTTGACAAAAATTAAATTTGCATTTTACTAAAAGAATCCGCTAAGCAATCTCGTAACTGCACGCGACGCGCACTTTATTATGGAGAAAATATTTTGATCGAAAAAGACAATTAAGCACGTGGAAAGGCTTCTTGGGATCCTAAATGCGAAGTGCAAGTGTAAAAAGATTAGTACATGTATAGAATGTACATGTATTAATCTTATAACTTTACTAATGTAAAATTAATATATGCATTTTAATTTTTTGTATATAAAGTTAAGATCTTATATGGCGTCCATACGTCGCGTTAACTCCTCACGAAAAACATTTACATCCATTTATTGATATTTGGATCTTATAAAACCGGGATTCTTACGTATTTCTAAAATTTAACGAACAATTTGCTCGTATTATTTAACGTAAAAATATAAATTGCGCGAGGCTAAAATGCTATCTTGTATAGATCTAAGCTTTAAAAATGCTTCATAAATGCGCAATGTCTGCCACCCTCTCTCCCTTTGCCAAAACTGTTTACAGAATTTTCCCCTTTTTCTGTTACTCTTTTACTGTTCATACATTGATTATTTTCTTTCAATTACCATCGCACAAATACATTGATTGAGAAGGATAACAACAAAGCAGCGATACACGGCGAACTTATTCTTTTTTTATCTTGATTTATTCAATATGTATTTTCTTATAAAGTGACGTCCTACTAAATAAAAGTAAATGAAAAAATCACCAAACATAATAGTTAATATGTCCATTAAAATTCTTCTTCTCGTTAAGGCAACTAATTTGTTTTAGTCTCATTTTACATGTCTAGAGTATATATTTATATATTTATATATTTATATATTTTTATATTTGTATATTTATAAAGTATATGTAAAACACTAATATATGGTTATTTTTATTTTCTTGTTATACAAGCCTTATATTAATTAGAATATAGTGTATATATATGTATATCATTTGTATATTCCTATTCTTGTAATAAAATTGATTATTATTTTTGAATCTAGAGATAATAAATATATATCTAACGTGTATTGTTAGTACAAGAGAAGTGTGTGCAGAGGGTGGCAGCAGGGTGCGCATTTGGGAGTGCTATTGTTTCAAGGACTCTCCAGTCCCTCATCTTTATACCGTCTCACATGGTGACATTCAACTGTATTGCTTTAGCGTCCACGGAACATGCTTGCTGTTGCTGCGTCTGTTGCTGCTGCTGCTGTTGTTGCTGCTGTTGTTGCTGCTGCTGCTGCTGTTGCTGCTGCACTTGTTGTTGCACCTGCTGTACCTGCTGCTGTATTGCCTGTAGTTGAATCGTTTTCGTATCGACAGAACACGTTTGTTGCTGTTGCTGTGGCTGCTGCTGCTGCTGCTGCTGCTGTACTTGTTGCACTTGCTGCTGCTGTTGCTGAACTTGTTGTTGCTGTTGCGCTTGCTGTTGCACTTGCTGTTGTTGTTGCTGCTGTTGCTGCTGTTGTGCTTGTTGAGCTGCAGCTTGAGCAGCTTGTCTTTGTTGTTGCCTAAGTATACTTGGTGGCGGATCCATATGCTGACGTTGATGTAGTAACAAATGATTTTTTTGGAAGAAAGCTTTGCCGCATTTATCGCATATGTGTGATCTTATATGGCAACTGCCGTCTGTGTGACGTCGTTGATGTTGTGACAAGCCGTGTTTTTGTGCGAAACCACGGCCGCAATCAGGACAAATGTGTGGCTTAGGTTTTGGTCCTGTACCCACTGGGGGAGATGTTTGTGTCGCACCATGCATATGACTCACACCCGGCGTTCCTATCGGCCCGTTCATCTAAAAATACATTATTTATAATTTGTATATTTCACATTTTGAACACAGATTATTAATAATTATTAATTGAGATACTTAGGTATCTTTAAAAATAGGTATCATTAAATATAAAAAATATAAATTTGCCAAATTTCATTATTTAAAGATATTTTTAAGTATTATATTGGTATACAGTGATGATTACTTGATGTGCTCCTGGAGTGTTTGGGGTAAGAAAATGTGCTGGAGTTTGCTGAAAGGCAGCTGCTAACCCACAAAGGTCCGTTACAAGTGTTCGATCGCCAGTATGTAACCTTTGGTGCAAATTTAGAGCTTCTCGATTCGGGAACTCCAGCCCACATTCTCTGAAATAATAATCACTTATTAAGAATCATGTCAATTTATTTTATTAGAAAGAAACTGAGCGTACTTATAATATCACAGAATGAATATATATTTGAATTATATAATTTGTTTTCACCTGTTCTAATACACTAATAAGTGCTAGATATTTATCTCTTATGATTTGTCAAACATGTATGAAAATCTTGAAAGATGTTTATAAGTTATAAGCAATATTAATATATATTACATAAATCATGTTACATGTACTAAATTTTGTCTGATAGCTTAAATTCTTAACATGAAATCATAAATAAAGAAAATTTGATTCAATTTGTCTTAATGTCATATTTTACATCCAATTATGTTCGATAATTCAATTTTATGACATTATATACTTTGAATTCGATATATGCAATAAATTTATCTCAATATACATAATTATTACTAAAAAAATAGTATGAAATCGCTGAACATAGACTCTAGAAAAGTTTATAAAAATTTCACACAGCATATCCTCAATAGCAACTAGAGTTGTATCACGATGTAAGATGAGAAGAATAATCTTAAGATAAAATTAAAAAATTACTGCAATTACATTATATACGATGTCTCACCTGCATGTGAGAGATTTTTCATCTGGATTTGCATTATTATTGTGAATCTTAGAATGAGCGACCAGGTCTGTTTTCCGAGGGAATGCTTCTCCACAAACAGTACAAGCGAAAGGTGTTTCGCCTGTATGTAAACGCATATGAGCTAAAAGTGTTCTCTTCTGCAGAAATTCCTTTCCACAGACAGTACACGAATGTGGAACTCTGCCATGTAACCGACCATGATTAACTAGCTCAAACTTCCTTTGGAAAGTTGCACCGCAATCGTGGCAAACAAATGGATGTAGGCTGCCATGGAAGCGTGAATGCATCGTAAGATGATCCTTTTGCGAAAACGACTCCCCGCACTCTTCGCAAACGTAAGGTCTTTCCCCCGAGTGGAATTTACTGTGCGTCACTAGATGACGTTTTAGAGGAAATGCTCTTCCGCATTCTTGACAGACAAACGGCCGCTCCCGCGTATGCACGCGGGTATGTGTTACAAGATGATGTTTCAGAGTGAAAGATTTTTTACATTCGCGACATTGATACGGTCTCTCGGCGCTATGCAATAGTAGATGCGTATGAAGACAATGTTTGTGCGCAAAACTTTTGCCACAATGAATGCAAATGTGTGGCCGTTCTCCAGTGTGAACTCTGGCGTGTGTCGTAAGATGATGCTTGAGAAGAAAGGATTTGCCACATTCTGAACAAGAATACGGTCGTTCTTTCGGTACACGGACCTGACTCCCCATATCCTGTTGCTGTTTGGCTTTCGACTCAATTTGCGTAGTATTCACATGAGTCAAAACGTGCCCGAAATGGGCAGTATTGTCTGTCTGACTGGTCGCAACGTTATTCGCTGCATTGGCTTGATTAGACGCAGCGGCTGCTCTCTTCATTAATATCTCATTGCACTCTTCTGCCGTAAGCTGCAACGGTCCGAGCGGTGTCATGAAGTGCTTACTCATGGCATGCTTGTCGGCTGTAGTAAAAACTAAGGTGTTTGAGAACAAGGAAGGTGGAGGTGTGGGATGCGCTGCATCGCAATTACATCCCCCTTTGTCACAGGTTAATGAAAATACATCGTGATGCTTTTTAGTACGGACGTGAGTACCATGGGTTGTTTGATTATGCGCTCCACCCGTATGGCCATGATGCGTAGTAGGGGTTTGCTGACAACTCTCGTTCATCGCAAACATTGGCCGACGATGAGTGGTAGTGGCAACCTTGGTCGGCTTAATATCGACTTGTATCTTTTGACTGGAACCTTGATCCTGATTGTTGTTGACAGCATAACTGATATTGGTGGCGAGTTCGCTCTGGGCATTCTCTCGGGTCTCTGTCCCTGGCCCACCAAAGGACCAAGCGTACCCAAATCCTGCTCCTGCATTTCCAGGAGTGGTACACATGGTCGTAAAGGTAGTGATAGGTGGGTGAGTCTGGCTGGACGCGGCACTCGTGCGTTGCTCCGTGTCTTCTGTCAATGCATTTTCCGCGCCAGCCCTTTCCACTATAACAAATTGATCGGTGGGAAATATTTTGAGAGGTTCCAAGTAAACGTACCCGTCACGCTCCAGTATCTCGGCCTTGGAGGTAAAACACGGGAATCATATCTATGCCAAGAACGGCTGTAGAAGAGGATGATTGAACTGGGTGCTTGAACTGGACTCGGTAGCTCCAGCTACAGCTCCGGTTCCGGCTCCGGCTCGGCGGGCTACATACACAACGAGGCTGTAAAGTGATTAATCTCGCTACAGTTTGAGAGTGCAATATATTCCCGAGGTGCTTACTCCGTTCTCGGGGGACATTAATCGAGACCGGGCCTGTGCGAGAGACTAGTCAAGAAGCCGCAGTCAGCCGTACCTGCCGTACGTCGGCAATATCGGGACAAGGCGGCCGTAAACTCTTTTCAAAACGTGCTTCCGCCGATCTACGAGTTGTTTTCGTAGCGTTGTCGCGCCACTGTACATCAATAGAAGGAAGCACGCTGCCACGGCTCTTCTATGTATTGGAGACCATAAGAAGGTTTCCTCGTTTTCGGGCCCGCAGCCACGGCGTCCACGGGTCTTGAAAGACAACCTCCACCTTCCTCCCGCGGCGCTCCCACACTCTCACTCGTGCTTCACGCACTTTTTCCACCTTTCGCGCTCACGGGACTACGTTTTCACTTGGACGCACGCACAGCCGACGGTCATTAATTTTACATAATTGCATATTTTATTGTCCATACAAACTAGCCTCACATATCGGCCATTTTATTTGTAAACTACCAAAAAACAATGTTGCCAATGTACGCGCGATTTTGGAGGGAGCGGAGTCGCCGATAGCGTCACCGAGCGCTTCCGTGATGGCAGCACTTTTCCTTGTTTGCCAATTATGCCGACGGCGCGATCATTTTTCCGCCATATTCGAATGCACTTAACTTCTTATAAGCCTTTCGCTTACATTTTATTTTATCGCTATCTTTAGCTATTTTTCTTCTTGTTTTTCTCCCGATAATTTTTGTATCTTTCGTATAAATACGTATCAGTAGAGTACCAATTATATTCCTCCTTATTTCCGGAATTATCCCTTTTCTATATAATGTAAATAACCCATATATGCACTTACACGATAGTACGCATGTCCAAAATCGGACATGCGAAACATCTTATATTATCATTAAAACAACTTAATAACATCTTTAAAATGTCTTATAGCCTAATTTTAGATATGCGTATTGTCTAGAAATAGACATAATTCCCTTCCTCCCTCTCTCTCTCTCTCTCTCTCTCTCTCTTTCTTTCTCTCTTCCTCCTTCCCTCTCTCTCTCTCTCTCTCTCTCTCTCTTTCTCGATCTTTTTTCATTTTTTAAACAGGTGCGCTATGTGCACTATAAATAATATACATATATTTGCATTATGCAATTACATTTTTTAAAACAATAATATATGTAAATTATATATTTTGTGTATATAAAAATATTACGCGATTAATATAATTGAAATGAAAAGCGAATATGTAAGAAATGAATTAAGTTTGATTATCTTTGATTAAAAAAATTTTGATAAAAGAAAACAGACCACGCAGTTTGATTGAGAGATTTTTGTGGGGAAATGTTTATCGTACAAAAATTTATTTTTTATAACAACTTTTTCCTAGATTAATAAATTTTTATTGAATTTTAATACGTATGACTTTAAAACAAAATTAATAAATTTTGAATATTTAAAATAGGTATGATTTATGTCGAATTTTAAATAAATAATAAATCTCCTTATTTTTTATCTTTATCTTTATCTTATTTAACAGGAAGCATATTTTTTAATTTATACTTTGATCATCAAGGACGCAAAATGTTAAGTATAAGTTTACAATTAAATAAATTTGTTGAAAAAAATTTTAATATCCGTTAATCAATTTGAAGGAATAATGAGAAAGTTGCAATTGCAAAAACATTAATACAGTTCAGTGTAGTGTTATACGTCATGCCAATGAATAATTTTGGCGGTAGAATGCGAGTTGGTTTACGATCAATAGGTGATCAATGTCGAAGATAGATAGTGAGCGTTAGCGATTACACCGATCGTTTTCGTCATTTACAGCCAGTATGCGACGAATTATGAGACGTAGCGGTCTCTAGGTGATACGAGGACAGAAACAGTTTCATCGGACGGCTGGTCATCGCCGGCGCTAGTAGCGCGAACTCAGCAACTGATAAGCAAACCCGCTCGTTAATGGTCCGGCATCATAGCTTGGCAAAAAGCCAATATATGCCGTTAGAATTGAGAATCTTATATAGTTTACATTCATTCTCCCATATTCTAACTTCTACCTTTGTACATAGTTACTTAGTTAGTAGACATATTAACATAGACATATATCTCGCAATTGGTAAATATATTTATATATATAACTTTTAAAGATCATCAGACCATAAATATACCGTAAAAATGATGAATTATAATTTGTAGCCGTATATCGCTATTGAATAAATTAAGAATTAAAAATTAACGAATCACAACAATAAAATGATACAGCGCAAAAAATATTTCTGATAAAGATAAATAGTTATCTAATTGTTGTTTGAATTTTTAGACATTAAAAATATATATCTATATATTAAAAAAAAGATTTTAATTTTTTTAAGCTACAATACGGCTACAATACGGCTTCGATTAATAATTATTCCAATTGTTTTCACAACGTTTCTGTAACAGTATTACGAGATAGAGACTTTAGCAGCTTTCACAATGCATTTGTGTCTGAATAGTAACTATTTCCGACAGAGCGAAAAATGCATAGCCGCTTAAAGCGTGTATATAGCAGCAAAGTGCGACGGCAGATGCGTTATTTATGTAGCGGTTCGCTAAGTACGTTTCGTTGTGTGATACCTTCGATTCTGACGATCGGGGGTTACGGATCGCCGACGAGGGGTGGTGTATCCTCTGTATTCTCTCTTTTTACAAGGAAGAGCCGGCGCAGAGAAGCGGGGTAGAGGACCCGAATCCTGAGGCAGTGGACCGTGAATGCGATACCAGCTTCACGTAGTGCGTCGGTGTAGGAAGGGGAGAGGTGCCGTCAAACAACCGTTCGTCGATCGTCCCTTCTCGGTACACTCATACTCATCCCTAGCTTCGTCCTCCTCGCGTCAGCAGCAGGGGGTGATTTGTACGTATCAATTATGTCTTCCCGCTACCAAGGGACCATCGATGACGTCGCTATCTCTCTTACATCGCGATCCAATGATCCAATGATTTTCATTTTGGGATTTTATCGAAGTCGTTCAGGGTATTAATTCAACAATAACAAATACTCTTTACATTTGCTTATTCAAATTTCATAAAATTAAGATAAAGGAAAAATTTTACAATATTCCAGATCAAAAAATTTATTGAAATTAAAGAAATTAAATTCCATCGGAGAACAGATACAATTAGTTGAATGCCATGTTTATGTCTAAAGTAAAGAACTTTAATAGCTTTAGTGTAAACTTAAGTAATATGAATATATTTTTGTTACATGAGAGAGCTCATATTTCTAGAAACATATAATATCAATTCTTTCGTAACACATTAATCTTATATTTATCTGTTCGATGAAATATGATAATAGTTTCTCGAATAATGGAAGAAACTGGCCGGCATCCTTTTTCTAGCTTAATTAAAAGATGATTACCAAATGAGGGTCATCGATGTTTTTCAGGTTCCAATCGTAAGTCAGGTCTATACACAGGGTGTCCTATTATTATCGTTATGCTCTCTTTTGCTCTATGAATTTTATATAAAGAATTTATATTTTAATTACAACATTAATTCTTTCATTAACGCAATAGTTTTGCAATAGTTTAGAAATGTTATATTTAATAAAATATGTGTGTACTATATTGTGTATACTATATTTGTTTTGTAATATTTGTTTATAATATTTGTTTATAAGTATTTTATGATAACCGTCGAATTTCGTGTTGTAAAAGATGCCTGTGTGTCAGCTGTCATTTGAATATGTTCCAATATGCACATTTAGTGCGAAAGAAGCTGCAAAAAGAGAATCAGAGAAGAATTAATCATATATCTTATTAAATATATTTTTTGTCGTATCAATACACATTAAAGATCTGCATGAAAATTCGCTTTATAGGCACGATTGAAATCGCATTAGGATTATATTCCCCAAGAGTACTCTAGCGGCATATTATACATACCGGCACACTGGTACTGTTCGTTTGAAAATCTACTTATCTACAGGGACTTGCCATTGGAGATGCTTTTTCTATTCTCTCGAGAGAATGCGACATTGGCTCCTTTGATCTGGTGAACGAGCTAACTTTCAAGCTTTTGGAAGTAGCATGAGGCATACAGATGGTTATGATAATAATAATAATTTGATCTTCAGTCTCCAGTGGTCCTGGCTTCTTCGCTTGCGTTTGCATACCAACACACACACACACACACACACACACACACACACACACACACACACAGAGTCTACACTAACTCACGCGTTTTGCAACGTATACCGTACACGACTACGTGAAGCTGACGACTCTCAGGGTCGATTGTGGACAATACGAGCGGATGGAGTAGCTTCGAAATCGATCGAGAATTAATCCGGCGCTATCGCGTCTTGCAACTGTTGTCCCATTGTCTCATCGCAAACTAAAATGAAAGGACGGAAGGGAGAGAGATAAATTACTGGAGCAAGATGGTCGAATTTTCTTCCTTCTTTTCCTCAAGATTTATTTGAGAATTTCGGCGTTTCTTCGAAATTTTTACAACTACTCTCCCTCTTGTACTCTGCAGTCTCGATAGATTCTGTAAAATTTCAAGTTCTTATTATAACGTTTCATTTAGCGTTCGTCAAATTTTTCTTATTTATTGTACTCGTCAACAAAAACAGCTTAAAATCAAAGTAAAGTTTTATGTTTCTATCTCTAAAGAAGTAATAATCAAAGAAAAGATGTCCCTCACTTTATAGCAATTATATCGCGGCTTTTGTAGAATTAACCGCGTCTATCGCTTACAGCACATCATTTGACGCAAACCAGGGACCACGTCCCTTCCTCTTCTTTAATGCCTCGACCACTTGTGGTTTCAACTACCTTCGACGATCCTTCCTAGCAGCGAGTGCCGAGTGTGGCGAGAATTATGTAATTATTGTACGGTAATTGTCGCGAAAAATGGCGGCTGCCTGACTTAAGTGTCGCGACGAAAGCAGCCCGAAAAGGGGGTCAACATGACTTGCTGACGAAATATCTTTACGAGAGTGTAGATCGCTTCAAATGCATCGCTTTCGTGCATTATTAAACTAATTTATTAATAGTTACCATTAAAATGTTCAAATAAAAATTTCAATTTGTGAAAATAGATTAATTAACAAACTTAATCATTGCAATTTGGTCGAAAAAACTTTTACATATTAATTAGTCACACACATATATATGGTGTGCGTGTATATAGAATATTCTAGACCAATTGCATTTCCTTTCAATTGGGGATCGATATTATCTAGCTCACTACCAGATTCGTAACGGTGATTAGCAAGGAAGCGTTCAAACGCTTTCGATGCTGTCCGACAGAAGGCTGAGAGAAGGTCTTCGCCGTCTTCGGCGTTTGAGACTGGAACAACGGGAATAAGTTTGGTCCAGCTTGCTTTACCTTCCTCAGGATCATATATATAAAGACGGTGACTCGTTCGCGAACCCTCGAAAACCGAACAATCGCATACGGCAGGAATTACCTCCTTACTCACAGACCCTCGTCTTACTCTTCGCTTTACCTTCTCGCCTTTTGCGTCGCCGTAAGTCCTTTTCTTCTGTTACACCCTTTTGAATTGTACACTAGGCGACATATATACCCTCGTACCTACCTAAAATTAGTCACTTTTAATTCATACACTCATATAACTTACGATTGTATATCGTGTATTAACTGTGTATTGTGAAAGTATTTAAAATCTATTTTGTTTTTTCTACGTTAACTTAATGTCGTATTTTTTTATGTTATGTTCAATTTTATATATTAAACAGAGAGAGAATTGTTTTAAATTTTTATAATACAATTCTAAATTATAATCGATTTGAATATAACAAATTTAAACAATATCTATAACTTTATATATAAACATAGAAATTATATTATATTATATATAAATTATATTATATATAAATATAGAAATATATACTTAATGTACTTTTTCTCACGCTATAAACTGCCCGCACCTTTTCATCCTTCAACGGTGCCGGAGTCATAACTACCAGGGCTACAATAGATAGAAACTACTGCCTTTTCTCTGCCACTTATTCGTTCCGCCAAATGACTTTGACCGCTGCGATTTCACGCGCGTAAAATTGTCGAACAGATTCACAAAAATACGAATCTTTATGATTCAAGCACATCTTCCATCAATTCTTTTTCAAGGACTACTTTTTTCAAGCGCTGCTGAAATTGATTTCCTTTACTTTATTACAATTGTTATATTATCTTCTTCATTTTTTAACTTTTAAATATAACGTATAAAACTATTTTTTGCACATCCGATACTTGTGATTATTATTAACTTATTAATCGGATATTTTGTAAACTCTTTATATAAAAATTCTTTATAATATTACACTTTATAACATTACATGTATATTTTGCGACATTTAAAAATTGATAGTCAATTTCCATTCATATCGTTATATTCAATTATGAATCACGTAGTATATATTCTAATTGTAAGAAATAAGAAGTTTTATACTACAGAAGGTAAAACAAGATTAAAGTTCATAGATGTACGTAATTGTATGAAAAAAATTATTCGCGCGACAAAAGTTTATCGCATGTTTCGCGTGAAAAATGACCTTTGGCCGCATAGTGGTATGATGTTTCAGAATTTGCAGACAATAACAACCGCGTTTGTCGGTTTTGCATAATTTATTATTGTCGAGCGATTCGCCGATGTGTTACATAATTATATATATGATGACAATAAAATAGTGAAAAATATAGAAAAAAATAACTTGATTAAATAGGGCTTGTCTCTTCATCACATTACGGAGAGAATTTTTTTTTAATTTATCCTAAAAATGCGGTAGTTGTGGTACAATACAATATTTTAAAGATTTTTGCACTTATTAAAATTAATCAAATTTATTTTATAATTAAACTTATTTTATTATTGTTTTATTAATAAATAAGAGAGAAATTTATATAAAATTCTTCGTAATATAATGTTATTTTGGGATTATTCATATTTTCAAGGTAAATTCTAAGAAAAAATTCTCTCCGTAATTATACATTTAACATTGTTCACTATTTTATAGTATGTATATAGTATGTATATAAATGTATGGATCTCAAATCGTATAATAATTTATATAATACAATACAATAATTTTATATATATATTTTATAGAATCTGATCTCGAATTTTCTTTGGCAAAAATTAGGAACGTCATCCTTAAATGTACGTTTGTGATTAAACTTTTATTAAAGTTTATTTCAACTTAGATAGTTTAAATAAACTTTAAGTAAAGTTTGGTATGCATTTATTATTATTATCATTCATTTATTATATATATATATATATATATATATATATATATATATATATATATATATATTTTTTTTTTTTATTTTATATTTTATATATATATATATATATATATATATATATATATATATATATATTAATTACTTGATGAAAATATTTGATATTATCGATCGCTTGTAAATGTATAGAGATCTCTCTTGACACT
>Ga0157364_1005176_pt1 | contig 13217 bp, 10 predicted proteins | sample AttsexASBM2_FD_111476 | JGI IMG/M metagenome (GOLD analysis project Ga0157364, IMG submission 111476) | Fungus gardens microbial communities from leaf cutter ant in Ribeirão Preto, State of São Paulo, Brazil - Atta sexdens ASBM2 | ecosystem: Host-associated > Fungi > Mycelium > Unclassified ... | reverse complement strand
TCATTATTGCTGGCAACTCTTCCCACGATTGTGATTGAGATTTTCTTACACATTGTTTGATGGTTGGTTCAGGCCCAAGTTGGAGGATATTTTTGAGCCTATCATTATGTTCTTCAAAATGGTTTCTATTTCTCATGGATTAGTCTAATCTTCTTGTGTAGAATATCAATGTAGGTTTTTATCAATATTGTCTAAAGGCAGTGATGTAAGAGCAACTGGGTCCCCAAAGGATTAGCCCAGTTGGTCCAAACCTCCTTCAAATATATACATTTTCTACAATACTATTACTCTGTCTTTTATTACTAAGCAAAATTTGAACAGATTCCTGTGAGTGTCAGACTTGAAGACAGTAGACTTTCTTCTATTATTTAAGTCTCTCTCATTTTTCTACTTCAATTCTTCCCTAGTCTTTCTATTTCTTTTCTTATTTTGAACTTAGTAGAGAAAAATAATGTAACAAAGCATCAATGCTTCTTTCTCTCATACCACCATCTTACATGGTAGCGCCTAACAGAGAATTAGCGAATAAACCACTTTTCAGTTCCTCTACTAACACTTTTCCTTCTCAAACCAACACTTTACCAACTGTGGATCTATTCAACAACACAGGGATGGACTTTCTGAAAGGACAAACTTCTGACAACAATGACAGGGTAAGAGGTAGAAAACTCTCACATAGTTCAAACAGCTCTAGGGACAATTCAATGCTCTCTATGGCTTCTTCAAGGCCATATCATGAAAAAATAGAGCAGAACAACAATATGGATGTTGACAGTAGCAATAACACTCCCTCTGAGTTGTCTTATGAGGCATCTCAAGAGAGAGAAATTTGTCTCAGGACGGTGGCTGAGAACCAAGAAGATATGTTGCTCTCGCAAGGCAAACTCACCAATGACAACCATTTTCAACATGTTTCTGAAAAGAACCCTAACTCAACCCATATATGAGGTTTAGCTGTGCAAAACAAGGAGAGCACATTTTTCAACATACCTCTTCCATATGATACAGATACACCTGCTGACCCTGAAATTTGGGGTGGTAACTTTCATCTAGTTTCTTTCCATGGTTCAATTGAATACCTTGCATCTGACGTTAAGAATATCAAGGACTCTCTGAAATTCATGACAAAATACATTACTAATAAGAAAATAGATTCTTCAAAGGCTAACAGCTTTGAGGATTTTAAAGGTATTGGAGAGGCAGTCTGGAATTTTATTTCCTCTGTCTATGAAGCTAACTGGGATGTGCTGTCTACAAACAACAACTCCACATTGTTAAGAAGAAAAATTACATCCAAATTTATCCCTAGGATGTAATCGACTCCTCAGAGACCTAATAAGAAAAACAAAGGACCATCCCCAGCTAGTATTGAAAGGCTTCCCCCTCCTATCCTGGCCAAATCTCTAAAAGACGTTAACAAAATCTCTAAGTTTTTCAAGAATAACAAAATAGACAACTCGGCATTGAACAAAACCAAGTCTTATGCTCAGGCCTCCATACAGAATGCTAGCATGGCTGATGTAATCAAGATCAAGGAAACATTTCCTTTCATGGGTGCGAAAGAAATTGACCAAATCAACAATATTGTTAGAGGACTTTCCAAATCTAAGCCTCGTATTCAAATAACAACTAAAGGTCCTTCTAGAAAACAGGTGTTATAAGACGAGAGTGTGGACAGACTTTGGCTAGGGTTAGGGTTAGCCGGACATAGATAGATAGATAATTATTAATCTACAACAGAGGAAGAGCACGTAACCTGGAAGTCATGTGACAAAGTCTAGAACAGTCTGAAAGGACTAACAGTCTAAAAGAATTGAGAGAAGTCTAGATCAGAGTTAGGGTTAGGAGTGACGTCAAGGGACTATGATTCATCATAGTGTACACATGGTGTGCACATGTACGACGGAGATTAAGAGTATAATGTCAAGGCACATGTAGGAAGCATAGTGGCCTTAAGGAAAACACATGTGGATGAGTAATAGGACATGAGGCCAATGCATGGACATAAGGGCAGGTAAATATTGTTATAGTACAGACCACATGTAATTTATATAAATAGAGAAGCAATGCAGCAAGGGCTCCTTGTCGAGTTCTCTTGTAATCCCCACTACGAGATAGTCAGTTAAGAGCTTTGCTGAAATAAGCAAACTATGAGTGCCGTTCCAGTGAGTGGTTGCTACAACAACAGGTAATTATCCCAATGGTAAAGGATAACATTGACAAGTTTATAAAGAACTCTTTAATTCATGCAACTAACCTCAATAGGAAGATGAGAAACACTAAGTCTGAAGTCTTGGTTGACTTCATTCACTCTGACCTGCTTAGAATAACGGTGGTTACAAACAAAGTATCACTCAACTCTGATCTTTTAATCATTGAAAAGTATGTAAAAAATTTGAAAAACATTGACTCTACCCAGGTCAAATCTCCTTAATTACCGCAATCTAAGTCCTATCTCAAGATCATAGGCATTTCATACTATCATCACAGAAGCTGCAATTCACAAGAGTGCCTCTCATTAAATGACATAGAAGCTATCATCAAGCAAAACCAAATCTCTGACAATATTACTCTCACATCCAAACCATGGGTAATTAAAGTGTCTCCCAAATCAGATATGGCAATTGTGTGGATCGATGTATGGGATGCTCAGAGCGGTGCTAAGACTAAAGGCCTTGTAAATCAATATTTCAATGTCAGAAGGTTTATTGCAATGGTTAGAATGGCTAACATGAACCCTGGTATCCCTCAGTGTAAAAACTGTTGGAAATGGGGTCATTCGACTTTCTCCTGCAGGATTCAAGGCTCAAAATATGTAAAGTGTAATAGACCTCACAAGTCAGAGAACCATCGTGAATTCGGTTGATGCTACAAAGCCAACAACAAAATCAACTCTTCACATCTCGAAACCAAAAAAGGCAAACTGTGTCTGCATACTTTCAAATGTACCAATTGTCGAGGAGAACATCAGGTAGACTCAATAACATGTCTGTTCTGGAAGAACCATTTCAACAGAGAGTGGTATTAAAAGAAGTATTTGGAGATCCATGAAAACAGTGTCAAGTCAATTCATTCGGCTGGGAATGAGAATGCTAAACAATGATTGTAAACAAACTCAATATTTTTTCCCAGAACATTTGCAAGAATGCCTTAATTGTCAACTTCATTCTCAAGACCCATAGTCGCTTCAATATCATCCTCATTCAAGAACCACCTTGGTCCATTATTTGATTGATTCCGAGTTCAGCATCTAGTGAAGGAGAAGTCCTAGTTAGGTCTCCTCACCACCCTAACTGGCTTTCTTTCGCTAGACCTTCTACCACTCAGTCAGACTACCTGAGAGTTCTGGCCTATATAAATATTTGTCTTTCTTCTCTTTGGTTTTCCCTTCGCAGAGATATTATTAACCACAGAGACATTTTTTTAATTTCTTTCTTCTCTAACAATGTTTGTTTTTTCATCATGAACATTTATTCTGATGCTTTTCATTCCACCTTAAAGTATCTCAAGGATACTGAGGTGAATATTAACAATTTAATCATTATGACAGATGATTTCAACATTAGAGATAGCCTATGGGACCCTGCTTTTCCTCATTATTTCTCTATTAACAATGATCTCTTTATTCTAGCGAATTCATTTAACTTAGACCTCTCAACTCCTACTAATCCTATCCCTACTAGGTATTCTGACACATCTGAAGAGTCAGACTCTGTGATCAACCTTATGTTCCTCCATTGTGGATCAAGCAAACTCAACAGTCATTCAATTCATCTGTCTTGGAGACTTACCTCCGATCACACCTCTCTCACAATCACCATTCCCATCGAGAAAGAATATGTTATGACTTCCAAATTCTCTTTATCAAAGAATAGCAAAGAAGAAGAAGTGTTCATCAAAGAAGTCACCCATGCCTTCAAATCACTCAACACTACAAATCTCTTGGATTGAGAATCTTTTGAACAAGTTGTCAATTTGTTAGCAGCTAGTATTGAATGAGCCTGGAATGCCAATGCTAGAAGAGTCAAGATTACAAAGCACTTCAAGATATGGTGGAACAAGTATTATAGGCAATTCCTCAACATGTCTTGAAGATTGGAAATTGTTCAAGAAATTTGTCAAGACCACTAAAAGAGCCTTTTTCAATACCAAAATCTAGGAGGTCGCCAACAAAAGTCGTTGTTATAAGACGAGAGTGTAGATAGACTTTAGGTAGGGTTAGGGTTAGGACAGACATAAGACAGTAGTAATTATTAGTCTACAACGGATGGAGAGTATGTGACCTGGAAGTCATGTGACAGAGTCTAGAACAGTCTGGAAGGACTTAGGGTCTAGAAGGATTGGGAAGAGTCTAGAAGGAGTTAGGGTTAGGGATGACATCAAGAAACATGGGTTCCTCATGATGTACATATGGTATGTACATGTATAGCGGAGATTAAGAGTATGATGTCAGAGCACATGTAGGAAGTATGGTGGCCTTATGGAAAACACATGTGGATGAGTAATAGGACATGAGGATGATGCATGGACATTAGGGCAGGAGTAATATTGTTGTAGCACGGACCAGGAGCCTGTAATATAAATAGAGGATCAATACAGCGAGGGCTCCTTGTCAAGTTCTCTTGTAATCCCCACTACTAGATAGCCAACTGAGAGCTTTGTTGAAGTAAGCATATCACAAGTGCCGTTCCGGCGAGTGGTTGCTACAACAGTCGTGGACCTTGGGAACTCATGAATTGGGTTAACAAGTGCAAGTTACCAGCTGTGGAAGCTATCAAGTATGATAATCAACTGTGTCTCTCTCTTGATAGCTTGTGGAATGCCCTTCACTCTTCCTTCAACACTGCACTTCATTGCCAAGTTGACACCAACATCTTGAACAAAATTGGAAATAAGCAAACTTCTATCTGGGCTCCATTCTCAAAAGAGAAATTCAAGATTGCTTTAGAAAGTTGTAACAACTTGTCGACTTCTGGACCAGACAAACTATTGTGGAGGCATCTCAAATCCATTACAAATGACGGTGATTGTATTACCAACATCATCAAGATTGCTAATGCATGCATCGACTTGGGATATTGGCCAAATCATTTTAAGATATCATCTATGGTTATCATTCCTAAACCTAACAAACTGTCATATGATTCTCCTAAGTCATTCAGACCTATCATCTTGCTCAATAATCTGGGGAAACTAATTGAAAAGGTCATAGGAGAGAGATTACAATTTTATATGGTCAACAATGACTTTATCTACCCAAGTCAATTAGGGGGTCTGAAGTTCAAATCAACCATCGATGTGGAAGTCACCCTTACGCATATTATTTGATCGGGATAGACAAGAAACTGTTCGACAAGCACTCTCACTTTTGATATTGTGCAATTTTTCCCCTTCTTAAATCATCGATTTCTTACAAGGATCATCCATAAAGCAGGACTCGATAGCTGAGTCATCAGATTCTTCAGCAACTATCTAATCGAGAGAAAGACCAGCTACCAGTGAAACAGTTTTTCATCACCAATTTTTAACATAAACATAGGTGTAAGTCAGGGATCTGTCCTCTTTCTTATTTTGTCTGCTTTGTATCTTTCTCCTTTCTTATATATTCTAGAAAAATGTCTAAAAAACTTGAAAATTCCCATTTCAGTCATTTCTTTTGTAGATGATGGACTCTTTATTTCTCAGGACAAGTCCTTTGATATCTCTAACTCTCACCTTTTCTGTAGTTCTATTGCCCTTAGGTGGACCTATACTCTCACCAAAGAACTCTTGGAGATATCTAGGGTTCATTTTCAACATAAAATTGACCTTCCATCAACATATTAATTTCTACTCCAACAGTGCATTATCATCGGTCAAGTGTATGAAGCTGCTAGGAAACTCATCTCGTAGTATCTCTTCTCTACAAAAATGCTTACTCTATAGGTATTGCATTCTTCCGATAGCCTTATATAGCTTTCAACTATGGTTCTACCATTGTGCTCTGCTATCGTATCCACTTAAGGCCCTTGGAAAAATGCAAAGAAGAGTGGCCATCTAGATACTAAGAATGTTCAAAATATCTCCTTCTAAAGGAATCGAGACTATCGCGGGTCTCATCCCCATCAAATTACATCTTCAGAAACTCAAGAGCAGAGTGCAACTGCGAGCTTTATCTCTTCCTTTGAATCATATTATCCATACACTTATGGACTCTTTATTTGGGTCTCCACATAACTGCTACCTTTTTTCCCTATCCAATTTCACTGACCATCAAAGGAAGAACATCAAAGATCATTTGGTTGATACTAATAACAGATCTCATGGGCTATTTCCTGCGTTCTTACCCACCCATCCAGAACTTTCTCCTGGTTTTTGAATCATGGACATTTTCTCTGATAGATTTTCTTTCAACTTATGCATGAAAGGAAAAAGCAATAAACTTTGTATTCATCAACTTGACTCTATGGTTATTGAAGTCTCTTCCTTGCAATCCATAGCCATTGTCGCATCGGATGCTAGTATCAAAAACAACATTGCTACATCCATCTCACATACACACATTTTCAACCAACTTCTCATCAAGACTCTCCATCACACTGCATTCATCACCAGTACAGAAGCTGAGATGTTTGCTATTAGATACAGTATCAACCAAGCCACATCCAAGACTAATGTCTCTAAGATCGTCGTCATCACTGATTTTATCTATGCTGCTAAGAGAATCTTTGACCCCTCTTCCCATCCATTTCAAAACCAGTCTGTGACTATATTAGAAGATTTGTGTCATTTCTTTTCCAAAGACCCAAATAACTCGATCGAGTTTTGGAAATGTCCTAGTCACCTCGATTGGCATCTTCACAAGGCTGTCAACGTTGAGACAAAAGTTTTTAACCCCACTCCTGCATACTCATGCAAAACATCATAGAATTACAGCAAGAAATCAGAATGTGACAACATATCAAACATTTGGAAGATGACGTTTCAAGCATCAGATAGAAAGGGAAAGCAATTTCTCGATCTACTTGATGACAACTCAAACGCTATTGAACTATCTTATGTCAAAGAAGGGCCTTGGCTTCAGGCATTTGGACAATCAAACCCATTATACACATGCACGATGAGAGCAATTACTAATCATGCTCCTATTGGAGAGTACAGGCTTAGATTCTTTCCTAAAGAAGAATTTAAATGCTTATGCAGTGTGTATCCCATTGAATCAAAGAGACACATTCTCCATAATTGTAGCAGATTCAATGACTATTGAAATCCAAGAAGGGACTCTCTCAGCTACTTTGTCATGTTTTTGAAAACTAACCCAAATGTGTTCACTTTTCTTAGCAATACTCACACTACTAGCATAAGCAGGTCTTATAGTTAGTTGTATCTCATATTTCTTGGTTTTCTTTTCTTTTCTTTCCTCCTATTCTCGATTAGTTCTACTGTCTCCTCCTTTTTTCTTTCTTTCTTTCTTTTTTTTTTCCTTTATCTTTTTCCTCTTCATGTACAATTGCTTCTTTTGTATATAGTTATGAAAGTAGCTACCATGGTCTACCACTATGCTCCATGTAATAAATTGCTGATATAAAAAAAATGTGACAAAGCATAGTAGCTGTCACAGGTAAGTCACATATGCCACAGTTACAACATCATGTGACATCTGAGGAAAATGATATCATACACCATATGATATAATATTTCTTATATACATAACTTATGATATTTAGAGTAGGCTAGATATAAAGTGCACACAGACTATATACTAGAGGTATATAGAGTAGACTCACCTATTTTAGGAACTACACTAAGTTCTCTTGTATTAACCAATACAAGATTGTTCTGTCACAAACTTCATTCATCTTGTATCTTTATAGCTAGTAGACTGATTCTTACAAACAAAGTTGTACTAGAAAGCTCCAAATAAAGGCTATTTGTATATATGTAAAATGTAGAAAAGTAACAATAGATTACTGAGATGTTAGACCATTAGTAACTATAAGTTTTATCTTAGGAATTACTGAATAGATTTATATGATCAAACATTGTGTTAGAAAGTACTCATCAAACTATCTCTGATAATATATAATATATTATATAGAGATTAGTATTCATAAAGATACATGCATATTATCTTCTAAAATTAGCCTGATATCTACTATAACAAATGACAGCTCCATTAGATATAAGTTTTGATTATGTGATAGAAACAGCTTGTATGTAGACTATTACTATTTTGTATATATACTTCTATGTTTGGGGATTAGATCTTAGACTTAACAACATTATTTATTAATATCACTCCTAAATACATCCAAGGTTCAGACATTACAAACAGATGAGTAGTTTATTTTATGATATACTTTTTTACTCTCATACTTGAACTTAAGTTATAACAGTGAGTAGTAATAGTTTAGTTTCTAGAAGATAAAACTGATGTTACAATTTTATCATATCCTGATCTAGTTATGTCTGTCTCAAACCATGAATAAAATCTACTCCCTTATTTACATATCCAATCCTTATTTAGTATAGATCAACTCTGTTCAGTCTATATTAATTACTTCTTAGACATCCTTACTAGACTTTCTAGTAACTCCATGAATCTCCATCTCTTCATTTGAGAACCATCCAGATCTAGAGTAACTCACTTATAGTCTTTATTTTCTAGATACTATCTTAGGCAGAGTACTTAGTATATAAGCCTAATAGTTACACTGTAATCCTTATTCTGAAAACTGACTAAAACTAACATATCTCTCTATCCTTCTAGTAAAATACTCCTTTCTAGTCTTTCTAAGTATAAACTCTGAAATATATAACCAGTGTAACAGATAGAGGTATAGTATATAAGTATCACATCCTATTTTGGCCATCTATTCTAACTCAAAGATAACACTTTCTCTCTCATCTATACTTTTCAACATCTTTCAGTATAGATCATCTCTTTCCATTCTCCCTTAGATTTCCTTGCTAGTCTTTTGCCAAACATTATGGACTTCTACTCCTAATACCCAAGGATTACTAGTAAACTAGAGTAACTTGCTTAGCAGTTCCATTCCAGATAAACTATCCTAAGTATTATACCTAGTATATAAACTAGTAGTTTACACTATATTAGTTTTATTCTGAAAATCAACCAAAACTAACACTCTCTTCCAGTGTTGGCAATAACACACCTTACTACTTTCTGATGCCCCCAAATCTCTAAGTTTTCCTACTCTTACTTTTAATATTGCATAGTTTTTTCTATCACTTAATTACTGATGTCAATTTCTCATGAACATCTACTCAGATGATCTTCACACTGCTGTCAACTTCTTGTCTAATGAAGCTTTGAGTATCTCCCACTTGTTATACATGGGAGGGAACTTTAATGTCAGAGATATGTAAAAGTACAGTATATAAGCTGAAGCTGAAGGTTATTCAATATTCACATTTCTATATATTCTAGATTAATATACTACTTATCTGTCTTCTAAAATTTTGCTATAGATCTCAGTTATGAAGGTATAAACTATGTTTAGCAATTTTTAAGATTATTAATCTACAGTTATATACTTTCTGATTGTAGATTTTCTACATCCTATTGTGACAACTACTAACCAAGATGATCAATAGTATACTAAGTAGTAAGAATCTTGTGGAGATTACAAAAAACTTGACAAGGAGTTCCTAATGTATTGCTATTCTATTTATACTAATAGTACATAGTCTGTGCTAATAATAAATAACCCTATCCTAATGTTTATATGAGTTATGAGGTAAACATATTATTGATATATATTTTAATATTATTTCTTTCAGTTCTTTTTACTACTTTTTAGGCCTATGACATAATGTCATGTGATGCATTATGTGATTACAATCATATACCTCTTTACTGTCTAAGAAATAAATAAAAATAAATCAAATCAAAGAAAATAAATAAAAATAAAATATATAAAAGTCTAAACATATTATGACATATCCTTATCTATAATTGTACCTTTTTACCATCCTCTCAGAGTTGTTTCTACTTATTTTTTCTTTTTTAGTGAAAGTATTAAATTCTGCTAAACTCTTCTTACTTTTTAGTTCTGTCAAGTACTGTTTTTGCTTTAAACAGATATTTATAGTTAGTTATGTGGAAGAGTATCAAATCAAGTATAGAAATTTATTAAAGAATAGATGTGGTTATCTGTGAGAGTGGATAAAGTATCTAGATTACAAATTAAACTAAGATGTTTATTCACAGACTTGCAATTGAACTTTATATGATGATCTTGGCCACTAACTTATATATTATACTGCTATCTGTTACATGGTTATAATTTTAAATAAAAAAAAAACAAGTGAGGTGTTGTCTTAGTTAATTACCAGACTAGAGAGACTACAAAGTATTTAAATACTAAGTTCTGTAGTTTAAACTATGGCTAAAGAAATAGTAGTAAAGAGAATAATTAAGAAGATATTATAGAGATAGTTTTTAGAAGATAGAACAACCTGAAGTCTGAGTGATAAGTTACTAAGAGATGAAACACAAGAGACTGATCTATACACAAGTAAGCATAGATATAAAAGTATAAACATGAAAGTATATCTAGAACTAGTTAAAGTTCTGTCTGGAGTCAGGAAGTGAATATCTTAGAAGTCTTATAAGTCTGTTTATAATAGGTTTGAATATTCTGACTCACTCAAAATATTATTTATTAATTATCAGTGATAAGTCTACTTTCTAATTACTTCTATCTGAATATCTTGCCTTTTATTAACTTCCAACATTCTCTCTACTATTCATTCTCTATTTGAAACTTCTAAGTCTCCTCTCCATGACTTAGTCTATATACAGTACTTCAACTTCTGATTGTTCCACTAAAGTAGTCTCTTACTTCTTAGAGTTGTACTACTATAATGAGTGTCAGAGTTGTGAATATTAGACTTTATCTTATCTTTCTTTCTTATTTTTGTTTCTTTTTAATTAGGGTTAGGGTTTAGCATGATGTCACAGTCACACAGTCATGTGATTACAAGGGAATAGGTAGAAGCTTCCAGAATGATAATGTCATATAATGTACTCAACATATGTTGGTCTTAAGGTTTATACATGGTCTTTAGAATAGATTAAGTATAGTAGTAAACAAAAACCAACAAGGATAGTATATAAGGTAGATACATTATACTAGGAACTCCATTGAGTTCTCTTGTAATTAACCTAATCTAAGGTCTAACTTTCAGTTCCAACTCTTGAGTCTTAAGTTATAACAATAAGGATATATTACAATATTCAATGTGTGAGTGATAGACAGAATAATGATAATAAACTTGTCTCAGTTAGACTGAAGTCTAACACAAAGAGTTGGACTTTAGTATACAAAAGTCATACATTATATATACTAAGGAGAGGAAAATTTACTGAATAAAACTTTTCCAACCATATGTATTCATCAATCATATTCAGCTACATATACCAATCTGTATTGGTAGGTCCAAGTGACCTGGAAGTGATGACATAGATGTATCATACTTTGATACTCCTACTCATCAAGTCATCAATCAACATGATATCTAAATGAGTGTAAAACTTCTTAAAAGCTTTATAGAGAAGTTAATTTGTAAAAATATAGGATAGATCAATTTCATCCATCTCAACATATTTGTAAATGAAATAATGTCAAATATCAATATGCTTGGCATACGAGTGATTAACAGGGTTATGAGTAAGTACAATATAGCCCTAGTTATTAGTGAAGAGAATAATAGCAGTCACCTGTGGAAAACCTATTTTCTTCAACAATATTCTAAGCCAAACAGCCTCTTTTGTAGTATTTTCTAATGTCATATACTTAGCTTCTACCAAAAAAGTAGCCACAGTTGGTTGCTTCTTTAATAACCAAGTTACTGTTTCTCCAGCAACTTTGAAAACAAACTCTCTTACTGAATAATAATCATTTGGATCCCAAGTCTAGTTTGAGTCTGTCCAATCAACTAGATCAAATTCTTCTGTCTCATAACAGCCAAGCATAAGACTATAGTTCATTATTCCTTTCAAGTAATGAAGAATATGCTTGGCAGCCTCCAAATAAGGAATATTAGGATTACTGCCAAGCTAAGAGATCATACTGACAGTATGTTGAATATCTGGTTGGGACTAAGTAGCAAATAATAGAAATCTAACAATTGAGAGATAGTACAAGTCACTAGTATAGTTCTGGTACTTTGACTTCTCATTATAAATAACTGGGAACTGAGCAGCAGAGAGCTTGTACTTTACAACAAGAGACATTGTAACAAGTGTTGTATCTTTTATGCCAAAGTAAGTGAGTATTTTGTATATAGGCCATCTGTAAATTGTGAATACTCTTTTCAGACTAATTTCAAGTGATGACTAGACCAAGAATGTGTCTAAGTTTACCTAGTTCATGTTGTAGCAACCACTCACCGGAACGGCACTTGTGATATGCTTACTTCAGCAAAGCTCTCAGTTGGCTATCTAGTAGTGGGAATTACAAGAGAACTCGACAAGGAGCCCTCGCTGTATTGATCCTCTATATATATTACAGGCTCCTGGTCCATGCTACAACAATAATTATCTGCCCTTATGTCCATGTATCGTCCTTATGTCCTATTACTCATCCACATGTGTTTTCCTTAAGACCATTATACTTCCTACATGTGCCCTGACATCATACTCTTAATCTCTGCTATACATGTGCATACCATGTGTACACCATGAGGAACTCATGTTTCTTGACATCACTCCTAACCCTAACTCTAATCTAGACTCCTCTTGATCCTTCTAGACCCTAAGTCCTTCCAGACCGTTCTAGACTTTGTCACATGACTTCCAGGTCACATGCCTATCTCCTATCTCTTCTTCTGTTGTAGACTAATAATTATAATATACTTAACCCTAACCCTAAAGTCTGTCCACACTCTTGTCTCATAACAGTTTAGTAATCTCAAAGTGATCACTTAGCTTCATAATAAACCATTAGATTTTCTTTGAGCTTTGAGGATAAGCAACTGTCATGTCATCAACATATACCAAGATCATTAGTGTAATCTTTCCATCCTCTTATAGAAAATACAAGCAATTATTAGCAGCTGATTTTACAAACCTAAGTTTTATGAGAACTTCATTTAACTTGATTTTCTACTATCTTTCTGCTTGTTTCAACCCATAGAGTGTTTTAAGTAATTGCCAGTAAAGCTTCCCATTTCCAAATCTCTGAAATTCTTTTAGTACTCTCATATATATC
>Ga0157364_1005175_pt1 | contig 13217 bp, 6 predicted proteins | sample AttsexASBM2_FD_111476 | JGI IMG/M metagenome (GOLD analysis project Ga0157364, IMG submission 111476) | Fungus gardens microbial communities from leaf cutter ant in Ribeirão Preto, State of São Paulo, Brazil - Atta sexdens ASBM2 | ecosystem: Host-associated > Fungi > Mycelium > Unclassified ... | reverse complement strand
TAAAAGAAATAAAAGATGAATATATAAATAAAAACAAACAAAATACATATACACATTCATATATGTTATGATTAAATATATTATATATATATATATATATATATATATATATATATATATAAAATATGTAAAAAATAAAAATATATTTCATGCAATCATGAGACTTTTTTTTTTATTGTCCGCCCTTATCTTCCTTCGCCAACTCGTTACTTCTCACAATTCTGAGTCAACGCTTCTGAGTAGGTCCTCTATGTTTCTTTAGTACCAATATAGAAAATATATATGTTTTAAGACTTCTAAGCAATTTATTTTCCTTTTCTAAAATAAGAATTATATCTAAGATGCTGTGGCCTACCCATTTAAAGATTAATGACAAATTCGAATGGACGCACTCAGTGCGCACTGCAGTGCATATTAAAATCGTTATACAGAAACGTGAAGATGTATGTTTAATATAAATATAAAAACAAGTTAAACCGAAATCCTCAATATATTTTATTGTGCTGTTAAGTAAAATATGTATAATTAAATATAGGCACCAACTCAAGTCATAAATTAAAACTATATTAGATGTAACAATGTGATATTTATCGAAGACGATCCTCATAATAAATTTTATTCGATCTTGTTTTTAGTTTTTCTCTTTCCGATTATTGTTAATCTAATTTAAGTTATATATTTTTACGGCTGATGGATTAAGCAAAGTCGACATGTACCGTTGAAACCTATAGTTAAATAAAATAAATATTACATCTAATATAATTTAATTTATGACCTGAGTTGGTGCCTATATTTAATAATTTATATATTGTATGTAATTTACAGGAAAAAAAGTAATAGTAATTATCAATTTACTTGTAATAACATATTTTATAATTTGAAATATATTTGCATTTTACTTTTACACAATGATTTTAATATGCAATGCGCACTAATGCATCTAACCTAATCTAGTGAATTCACTAATTGTAAGATGTAGGTATTCCGTGATTTAAAAAATAACAGCAATACGATTCAGCAGTACGTAAGAAAAAAAATTTGTCAATTGCAAAAGTATTTATTTATTCGTACCAATTCGTTCGCAGTTAGACATAACATCGTGCATAATGACACAATTTATTACGAGAATACGCTTGATTGCTGTGACTTATCGGGTGAATAGCTGCATGTGTCGCGGTTAATTTTTAGCGATAAATTAATTAGCGGGATTGTATGTGGCGGAGCCAGTTTTTCGGTAAACCCGTTTGGAACGCAGTTACGTAAATGCGCGATCGCTCGCGCGGAAACGCACGCGTATGATCACGTATATCCTCGTCAGTAGTAGGTGCGGCACAAGCCATGCATTTGCATCGATAACGCCACTTCTCTCGCAAGCGTGTCTTCGAGGTGAAACGTTATTTATTGTCGGGTCTACACTGCCTCTTCGTCGTGAGGAGAATTTCATAAATCTTCCCGCACGCAGGTACTTTCGCGCCGTGCCTCCGTAGCCCTTTTCATCGTGCTGTACCTACAACGCTTCTCCCTGTTGTGTCACGAAACGAAATATAGACGAGATGGTGGTACACCACCGCGCGGCACTATAATTCAGGAATTTCAATTCCTCGCATTTTCGACATACCGAATTCAAAAGGTAACTTCCTACAGTTACGATTAATGAACAGTAGAAAACATATTTATGATCTGGCAATTTTTATTGAATGATGCAATGAAAACTGGATGGTACCGTATGACTGTCAATATAATTTTTACGTAAACAGAAGAGCTGAAATATATCCCTGTTTAAAAAAACCAATCATTAAATTGCAGCCTTATTGAATATTTTTCGCCCAAGCGTTTGCAGATAAGTGAGTATACTCAAGAGATTGAACATCGTTTAGACTTTAGACAACTCATGATTGATCCGCCGACATTCGGACAGTGTTTAAAATAAAATGAGATGGATACTAAGATAACATAAGAGATGGGTATCTCATTCTATCTCATTCTATTTTTATCCTAAAAAATATGGCAGATCAAATACATACTGGAAAGAGTCTGGTTGCATTAAATGGAATTCTGACTGAAAATGGACAAATCAGAATTTTCTAGTCTATTATAATTCTAGTTGAGATAACCAGATTTTTGATCAGAATTTTCTGATTCATCCATTTTTATCAAAAATCTTTTTTTTATATATAATATCTTAATCTCTTACTTACGTAACTCTAGTTCTTTGCTAGCAATATGGAATAACTTTAAAGGCATAATCGACTTTTTGATTGATAGAAATTCTGATAGATAAATTTAAATCTATAAAAAATAAATAAAATACAATTCAACTTCTATTACAGTGACAATTCATTAAAGTTTTCTTTCTTTCTAAATCTGAATCAGTGGATAGTCACTAATTATCCAGTGGCATACTTAGCATTGATAATCAGTGAAATTCAATTAAAAAAGAAAGAATGTTTGAGCATTATATAGCAAAATACTGACATTTTCACGTTAATTTCAATCTTTCAATACCATATTCATTGAATTTAAGCACTAAAACAAGGTTAGTTATATTACATAATAAAGATTAGCTAGGTTAGGGATCTCGGATTTACTTCACTGATTATCAGTGGCATACTTGATTGATGATTATTCATTGATTCAGATTTAGAGAGTAAGTAGGAATTTTGTTGCGTAGATTTTTATGCGATCCGAAATAATATAAAAATCTGCACTGAAGTTCGAACCCACGTTGCAAATAAAAGATACACATTGCCGAGGGAAGGCTAGGTACGTTCTATCGCATTCGATTTCCAAAGGCAACAAAATCCTCACAATGAATGTTGTCTTGAGGAGTATCGTATTGTCTTAAAAGTCGCGGCAGGTGGCAAGCGTGTCGGAGAGAAAGGAAGACGTCTCAACGTCGGACAGCTCGTCGGTTACGGTTGGTATGTGTACGCCATAGTGTCGATGTCCTGACGTTGAACGCTACGCTAAAGTAACGGGACATTAGATTAATGGCCGTCACCGTTTGATATTTGTATCGTCCTTCGCGCACCACGAACTGCCGTTGTTAAAACCCCTCCAGCTTAATGCCCTTTCGGGGCCATTGTATTGATATCTTTTCTCGCGGCAGCGATTTGCAATTTGACTCGCGCTCGATGGAAATTTATAGTGCCGTAAATCTAATTGACTTGGCGCTAACGCGCCGCGTCGTTGGTAGCTTTGTTGCGCGCGCACGAATGTCAGATATTAAAAACTTAGCGCGGCACACAATGGCCAGCCTCGTGCGATTTCTTACTGGCAATGACGCGGCGCGAATGCATCGGTGCGCGAATGCGGAGCGGAGCGGAGAATAATTTATTTATCTTACCCGTAGCATATTATGCCACATATTGCGTTACCGAAGAAAGGTCTCGTTCTTCTCATGTACGTTTCCTCAAGGTACCGCCAGCTGCGGTGCGATACGTTCCTCGATGGATAGCGCGATACCGATATAATAATGGCGGATTGTTTTAGGTGGAGCTTAAGTCTCGGTGCGAAGTTCCGATAAATGAAAAGTTCGATGCGATGGGCTCTAAAGCGAGCGACGGGACACGGTGTTATTAATACCCGATACAACACGCCATGCACGTGCAGCGAATCTGCGGAAGTTTAGCAATCTGCATATCGCGGGTTCCCGTTACGTTACCGGTATGATAACAGTAAACAGTCTGATCTATGACATACCATGCATAATATCACGCGATCTCATGCGCCATGGAGTTCCGGACTCGACGGCCAGAAAATTAGTCCCTTTGCGAATGAAGCGCGATAAGTTCGGCCACGACATTACGTATTTAACAACGAATACACATATATATGTACGGGAGAAACATGAAAACGTATATTCGTGACATCAAACGAATGTTGGCAATAAACTGTTTGCAGTAAGTTCCAAACTAGTTCACGTGGCTGTAAAGCTTTCGTTACGTTAAACAGCTACATTTCCATTAATTAAGCAGCTAATACTTTCGACGGACGCTTTCCTCTTACCGTGTTTTTATCGGCTGAAAGTGAGAAATTATGCGTTTTCGCACTACGTACAAACTCGTTCGCGACGTGAAATTACCCAATGACGCTTCGGCGTGTAAATCTTTTTTATTTTTTTTTTTCTTACCGCCTATGTCGAAAGCTCTTCCGGATGGGCAATTCCGCCTTTAAGGCGACTTGTCTCGTAGCTTTAATGTACCGTCGCCTTCCTGTCCTCGCGCCGCAAAGTCGTAAACTTTTGTCCAAACCCTTGTACCGCCACAGATGCCGCCGGCGGCCGCTACCGTCGTGTCGTTAGAAAAGACGGGCGGCAAATAACGGCGATATAAGCTTTCGCTACTACAGGGAGGTTTTATGGCAGTCTCGATGCCGCGGACGACAGGGAACACATGTGTAAACTATTGTCGCAGTTACGTGCCGTTGCGGGGGAAGAAGAAACTCGACTTGGCTCGGCTAAGAAAGAGAGAAACACTGACCCTTTGATCCTCTAACTTTCATGTGACGACTGCGAGATAGACGTGACTCCCTGGGGGATCGGTATGTATACTTATCGAGGTATGATGTACAGACACTGCCGCAAATATATGCGCGTATATCTCTGTCTTTTTCAATATGTAAGCGTCTTTGAAATTGTCCCGCTATATTCGCGTGTGTTTGCAGACGGTACTTTCTTTCTCTCATATCGACATATCGATTTATTTTTAGCCTGGAGTTATATCGTTTTATTATATGCGATCGCAGCGATTCGATTGCAACGTTCACTCGCAAAAATTGCATCGTGACGTAATTTTCGATGAATACTGCATAGTAGACGAGTTGCCAGTTACAGGATAATGTTTATCGTAAATTCGTTTTCTCGCAATTAATTTGTTATTATCCATAATATAGATGGCTTCTCATCACTGCTGCGTATACTAGCTTATTCACAAATTGTGAAAATTATATGTATTTTACTTTTGTTATTTTATATTTTAACCGCGTCGATTAATTGATGGAAGCGTTATTTAATATTAGTATTTTTTTTTTTAGAAGAATTGTGATACATTTTATGCTCTTTAGAAAAGATAATTGTGATACATTCTAATTTCGTTTTACACAATATCAATAACATATACAATATATACAGTGAAAATATTTTATATTGTAAACTTTGTTGAAATTTTTGTGTTAAATTTTTAATATAATAGTGAATACATAACTTACTATTAACTGAATATTAATTTAACTGATTTAATATAATGTGATTATTTTATTTGCATATTTTGATATTCAATATTTTTTGTTAAAGTAATGCAATTTATGAGTAAGTGAACAAATAATAAAGATAATATACATTAAAACGCAAATTCTAAGATAAGGAATAAAATATGTGTTAATTTGACATTTACAAATGTTAATTTTATTTAAAAAATATCCTTCCACAATTTATTTAACAATTATGTTAGTATTATATTTTTTGTGTTAATTTTTTACATACTAGTATTTATTATTTTCTAACATCTCGCACTGAGAAAAATGTTGGATTAAATAGTAATTTTAGAAAATCGGACGAATCAAAATTTTCTAATTAAATCTATCAGAATTCTACATAGTTGAGATAACCAGAATTCTGATTCGTTCATTTTCAACTAGAAATTTGGAATGGACTATTCGGGATACGTAAAATATGATAAACACATAAATTTAACACAAATTTTCCGACTGTGTACGACATATTTATAATATTTGTATTTTTTTCTTAACCTTTGTATTTATATTTTTCCCATCATTATTCAGATTTGTTTGCGTGCTGCTTTTGCAAATTAGACGACAATATTATTGTTCTCTTCATCAGCGTTTCATTGAAGCAACACTGGCGGCGAACGCGTGGCTTCTCTCGCGTTATTTATTCCATCTTGATTCGCTGTTCCTCAGACACGATAATACTGCACTTGAATCTCGAAGAAACACGCTGAGGTAGTCCCATTATGATTACGCGTTCGTAGGTTACAGCTGTGAAAATGTAGAGGCAACGTGATTGCTCGCCGCGCATTACATCGAGCTTCACCACGTCTCTTTTGTGAGCGTCTCCTCGTTGTGGAGACGACAGCTCTTGCTCGATACGCTTCCTTCCCTTGGGAACAACGATTGTAGCACGAATACGAATCAAACTGAATTTCTACCGTCCTCCTATTTCTCTCATTGTCTTCCCTCTGCACGATGACGATTCCTTTCGTGACGCCGCTGATAAATATTTGCACATGGAATTGATACTCTTGTGCGCGAGGTGCTCATGGCACAGTAGCGATAATATAATGGAAGAGACCTCTATATCTTGCTTCGATATCTGTCAGAAGTGTGGCGAAAAGGGAATTGAAGAGATGAGCTTGCGAATGGAAATCTTATGATGAAAGAGAGTTTGTTTCTCTTTTGATCACATTCGCCATCATCGATAATAACACGACTACGTAAATGAGATGCAACAGGAGAGCAAAGATACTGTCGACCTCGTTTCCTTAAAGTGTCGCTGTCGATAGTGGAACTTTGGAACGCGGAACATTGAATAAAGCCGTCATTTGAAAAGAAGAAACAGAGAAAAACACAGACTTTATAAACACCTTGGATAATGTATTCCTTATATATAAGAGAAGCGAGTTGTACATATATAAGAAGATAATTTACATAATATCCACGTAAACTGAGGTTATCGTAAGTTGTTTACACCCAACTCTTTGTTACGGAATGTATTATCTTTCAATACTCGTCATGCTTGCACTGCTTCCTATTACTTTTCATCATATTCTCATCAGCATGAGTAGCGATTCTTCTTCAGTTGAATGGACCATAAAACGGATAATCCTAAAGAGCCTCTACTGTTCTCTCTGGGTCTCTGGGTCAATCACCGGGTATGAAATTTATTATTTACACCGGCAAAGATAGCCGGGCACAGTCTTCCGACATAAACAGGTTAAGTAATGTGCCTGGGGCGTTACAGCTCAAGCACAACTGAATTATTTATCAGCGTACTAGAATAGAAGTTGGCGAAAGATTTAGCCTGCTAAAATTTATGAAACTTTCCTATAATAGCTAGTTCTAAAGCTGCCTCACGCGCATCCGCACTGTCTTAAATGTAAAGAGATTATAGAGCAAATCCAGCGTCGCTGGATAATTTATGAATATACTATACTTCCAGCAATATTAAGTGCGGATCACTTGTTCTAAAATATTAAGAATTTATATGAAATACATTTGCAGGAATGTACACATTAGGCATGTGCGGAGAAGAATGATAATTTTCTTTATGCATACGTTTACGAGGTTGAATTTCTGAAATAGACTTTGTATCGAATTAATTGATATCTAGGAATCCAGATCCGACATGTTACGATATGGAAACTAGAAATTTCAATGCAAATATCGAATGTCAAAAGGGGTAATGATATGATATTTCAAAATATTAATTATATCGATTATATCCCTAGTACATATGTAATTTGAAAATTTGAATTCACGCTACAATTTCGAAAAATAAAAATATTCATTCCAAAAATATATCCCTACCTAAAATATAAATTATTTTAAATATCCCTTGAATATGAAATTGAAACTTCATGAAATGTAATTGAAAAATCCATCATAAAACTAGATTAAAATGAAACGTTACATAAAGCATTAAATAATTCGCGCAATCACATAAAATTATTCACGAACGTTTACATCTGATCATCATCCATAGTCATAAACGGATCTAAGTAATTAAAATGTGAATATCAATCGTGAATAAACGGATTCGATTTAGCCACGGTGATTGCTGTCAAGATCAGAGAACTTTTCGCATGCCTGAGTGATCACCCGCTACTTTTTAGAGAGAGAGAGAGACAGAGAAAGAGAGAGAGAGAGAGAGAGAGAGAGAGAGAATGATCAAAGGTTCAGTTAATTACTATACAATTACCATTAATAACTAGTTTAGAGGAATCGCGCAAGCGATTCGCGTAACAACGTAACATCGATAATCGCACAATTTATTCAGATAGTATGAAACACGATTATCGGGAGAAATCATCGCGTTTATTCAGGTTACAAGGTAAGGAGAGACACACGGTCCGGGATGAGGGAGTGGACGGAACGTGAAAACCAGTCCTACGCGGAATTCCAAATACAGCGGGGTTGTAGAATCGGAGAGAAAACGATCGAGAGCGACGGTGCAGACGGTAGAGGTACGGCGTACACGATCCTGGCCTACGCATACACCTCATTTTATCGATTCATTTACTATTCCCTCTCGTCCGTTTCGCGCCGCGTCCTGGCGAGTCAATGCGAGCCTCTGCGTAGTGATAATTTATTCAATACGCGTGAGAAAAACCGCACCCCGTTCGCATCGGGTTATTAACCGAGGTAAGCATTACTGACAGTCATGAGCATCACCTCGCAATGTTCAACCACTTTGTGTTCCTCATTGCGTATGGGATTACTTTGTGCCTGCAGAATATTAAAAAAACACTCGACAAAAAGAATAATTAAATAAACGAAAATTTATTCCGTTGATATTAAAAATCATTGTTTGCAAATGCAGGGTGCAATCTCACGCGTTCGCGCACAATTTAGTCGCAATGTGCTTTCACGGTTTGTACTGCGGAAAATATCGTTTGCAACTACGCGTGATTCAACTCAGAAACGTTTTAATGCAGCTTATTTGTATCACGCTTCGACGTAATGTTTAACGCGACGTAAAGAAACAGTTATAATGGATCAAAATCCCTTTGCGTGCAAGTTGTTGTTTTAATGCGATCCATCGTGTCGAGATTTCGTAGCGCTGACTCCCTTCGGAGCGGAAGCTGCGAGATGACGCGATATGCAAATTCCAACGGGGAGACTCCACGGTATAAAGTTCTGATTATGTTGGCAAAGCTTGAAGACCGATTATTGCAAAGTACCTTGGAAATATGAGAGATACTGTATATATAAACGTATCTTAGTTATCACATCCATTTATCTGTATGCTATGATATATAAAGTCATAAAATAATAGATTGTAAAAAAAACTCGAAAAAAGTGAATATTGAAAGAACTTTCTTTTTACGTATTATCATACCCACGGAAAGGTAATTTATTTCAAAATTTAACTAGATACAAATCTGAAGATAATTTTGTTAGATTAACAAAATAATTATATAATTACGTAAGATATTTAATCCCCGACTGCAGCAATAAATTATTTGGATTACTAAATGAAAATTTTAGATGATTGTACAATCTGTATGAGTGGTACTATGAGGTTCTAAATTGTAAGTAAAAAAAACTTTGGATTTCTTTGTAAAACGGATTCATTTGTATTCTATACTTCGAACAGGTTTTAGAACTTAAGTGTAATTTTTCATATCTGTAGTTGAAAGTTAAGTATGATGATAAAGCTAACAAAAAGTTGATATTCTAACAACCAATTTATAATCGTCTTACATAAATATTTTAATAATCCAATCAAATTATTTTTTGTGTGTAGCTTTTTTAGATACTTCAGCAAAAACCGTAGGAGTATTTGCATACTAATGTGCGTACATATAGATTGAGTTTGTCTTATTTTTGAATTATATTATACACAATTTCTTGATCGCTGTTTTTACGTTTATAATTTAAGCGAAAATTTTATAACCATGAGTTACACATTAAAATTATTTCGTGCAAATGTTTCCAACATTGTCTCTTCTCTACGTTTATTCAGTTTATTTCTTATTTCCGATACTAACCAGTGCAAAATGATGGAATATCTCTCGAACAACATGTATAAATCACCGAAAATCCAGATTGCCGTGGAAACGACACGCATGCCCGCAAATCGTTACTGCTTCGGTACCTTTAGTCCCCATGGAGACACTACTCATTAGTGTAAAAGGTGGCCGTTGAGCTTTCAGTGAATTAAGAGACAACTCGACAATCTCGACGTTGCTGGCACAGCCATTAACTGTCGTCGGGAGGAGAGCATCAACGTGGTTCTAATTAATTTTAACACTTTCGTGGCACAATAAAAGTCTATGTCAAGTAATTAGGATTATACTTCGGAAATGTTAAGAGACGAGAAAAGGTTATCAAATGCATCTTTATTATTTTCCTCCATATAATAGCTGAGAGAGAGAGAGGGGAGAGGGGAGGGGGAGAAAATTTAAACTGGTTATCATTCTTATACAATTCTTACCCCTTCGAGAAAATTCTCGCCTTTAACTCTTCCGATCTTTTCCTCGAGGCTGGTCGTAGAACGTGCCAGACATGGAGAATCTTCTATACGTATAAACGAGGTGCGGAGGGACGGTTGTTATTATGCGGAAGTAATTGATTATCCGCGATGCACGATGCGTGCGAAATCGATCTCAAAGCGTGGCTCGTTCGTACATAAATTGCATTGATAGGCGCCGCTATTGCATAAGGGAAATATTGAAAAAGATTCAATATTTTTTTTTCTTTTGCAAAAACATCGTTTATCGGACATCGACAGTGTCGATCCTCTCTATTACGAGTACTTCTCGAGATATCTAATCAATCGATTCTCATATCTGCGATAATGTATAGAATCGTATGAACTATATATCATTGTACTTGTCTGACACTTTACGAGTTTGACAACCAGTATTATGGGACAGGACAGCACTAGATTATCTAGCAATCGTATAAGAGTGATTTATTAATATTTTGTAATAACCTACGATATATATGTCCGCACCTTCGCTAACAGAAATGCTATTAATGTGCGAAATTAATATGACAAGAATTATTGATGAAATCTGTTTTGTCGAAATAATGTTCCTGTATATGTCACAATTTACAAAATTAAATAATGATATTAATATTAAAAGAATGTTTTTGTTTTGTTAATCGAAACGAAGTATTTTTAAGGTAACTGACCAATCTAGAATTATGTGAAAGTGTAAATATTTCATGATAAAATTTATACCGATACATGATAAAATCAGTTATCGAGAAGCAAATGCCGCTCAATTGAAAACGAATTTATAAACAAAGATGTAGATTATATTTTTCATCGAGTTTGGCGCGGTCAGACGACAAATGCATGCAAATATGTTCGTTATATAACTGCTACGAAATACTACTGAAATACTGTATTTCAATCAAATTGATTTCGCAAGCATAAAGCGAAGTTTGTGCTTTTATTGCGTGTTGTTTTGATTCTGGATATACTTCATACATTTTCGAAACAAATCAGGAAAAAAAAGTATCGTCGCAGAAAAATCGTAATACGATGATTTGTTTTGTTTTAACGTTATTCGAGAATTTGTTGTAAATCGCGAGGATTTCGATAATTGTTCCCACGGTGCGAAGCACGTTGCAAGTGGAATTAGGTCAACTAATACGTATTTAGAAACTTTGAGAAATTCCGCAAATTTAGTTACAGGATAAGCACCTCGCTTACAGTCGAGTTGTTGTCCGATCGCCTTACTATCGCATTACAAGTAGCGATGGAGTAATAAAATAAATTTTCTCTAACATAATAAAAGTTGTATTTTTCACATTTCTTGCGTATTCAGTAATTAGTATAACAAAATCAATATAACAAAATCTCGAAGGAAAACAAATGATAAAATTGATCGGGTTGGTAACACCAGGAAGAAAATGTAGTCACAAAACTTTTCACAATATTTTTCGTAATAAAGTGCAATGTACGGATGTTGAATCAAGCTCTTTCCAAAAAAAAACATATAAATATATTTTATCAGATATTATGAGAAAAAAGTTGTAAACTCAGAAATAAATGAATAAATGAATAAAACGGAAATACATGAAGATCTCTTTCGAGGCTACCAATTTAATTTAAAGGTTGAACGTGTAGGTAAAGAATGAAATTGCGGTCTCTTGCTTGCGATTCGATGCAACGAATACACAACCGGCTACAACCGGTAAGTGCTTTCAGCAATCTGTATCCTAACGTGGATTTCCATACAATATGGTTAGCTCGACGTCTAGCAAAGCTATCGGTAAATAACAACGACGACAACAGATGGACGTTTGCTCTAATTCCGTGAGCGACGTAACGCTGCATATAATAAACGCGCGGTACGCATCACACTTTATCGGCTCTCGTATATAGGTTACGTCAGCATCCACCATCGTAGTATTGTCGACACGATCCCTTGATACAACCATCCGTTCCGTAGTAACAGTTACTATTGAATTGCGTCTTTTATGCGAAATCAAACGCGAACTGCCTTAGAAATAAAGGAATAGTTTGAGAATTCTTCTACAAAACCTATTTCTGAGCAATACGAATAATATCAACATAATATTAATCAAATAATACGAAAATATTTTCTTAATTTTCCATGACCGTTTTTAACCCTAAAACACACGTGGGTGTTTTACGTTGAGTCTCCCAGACTCAATTGCAATTTCGTTTGCTTCGTACACGAAGAAAAGGAAAGGGAGAATTTTATTTTATATAAAACTTTTTGGCATTACAATCTATGAATATTCTTAAATTTTAAAGTTTCAAAATAAACAAAAGAATCTAAAAATATTAATCTGAACCAAAGTTATAGCTTATTGCAGTTACAGTGGGTTTTTAAAACTCATGTGTTCTTAAAATATTTCGGAAAGTGTGTTCTAGGATTAATCCTCTTACTTCTGATTGAGTCCACAATGTAATTTTCGATTATTGTGTTATTTTCTGCATTTCCTGGTTGATCATATTAAATAATTGTTATTATTAACATAGAGAGGAGCATTCTGTTATATTTACTTAATATTAAATAAACTCACTGCGACATCAATGTTCCCATAAATATTCATTTGCAGCTTCAGCGGATTTGCGATATTCAAATATCAAATGTCGCGAGTTCTTTCGATAAATTATGCAACGCTGATCTGCACATTGGCATAATAAAAATAGCACTCTGTCGGAAATGACGACTATGCAAATAATGTTATCATTGTATCTTTTTATCGACTTCATCCATAATTGATTGAGGGATGCACGAATTTTGCGCATAAACAATAACTGGGACGCAAGGTGTTTTCGCGCAACAGCAAGAAGCGTTCAACTAGAGACGGCATTCGTCATTTCTGCATTCTCTACACCGTAATTTGAATTGTTGATTGAAGCATTAAGTTATGCGTGAATTACTCAGGGATAGCGAAGCTTCATCGTCCGCAGTCGACGAGATTCAAATTTCAAGTTTTGTATTTCCAGTGAAACAGCGTGATCAACGAATGATAGACATTTTTCTTTT
>Ga0157364_1005174_pt1 | contig 13218 bp, 5 predicted proteins | sample AttsexASBM2_FD_111476 | JGI IMG/M metagenome (GOLD analysis project Ga0157364, IMG submission 111476) | Fungus gardens microbial communities from leaf cutter ant in Ribeirão Preto, State of São Paulo, Brazil - Atta sexdens ASBM2 | ecosystem: Host-associated > Fungi > Mycelium > Unclassified ... | reverse complement strand
ATGGTAGGGGCACGACCATGAGAACAAAACAATATTTTTCAATGTGCTAAAATTATCGAACATTCTCTTTTAAAACAATAACTTCCGTTTTTCACGGCTATATTTCTATAAAGTCAATGAAAAGCGCATCTACAGAATGGGATATTTAATTAGCGTTCCTTCATCAGTCGTGTTGGAAAGAGGAATCTTATCGTCGAGTTGTACAATCATGTATGAAAGAAACGCACAGAAACGCGCTTTTATCATGAAAATGTAATGGTATAACTAATTAATTTTGTAAAGTAGAGAAACAAATTGCATTAGGTTTATGACTGCTTCGAACGATGCGCTTCTGTAATTAAGATAATTTTTTACGAGCGTGAAAAGAACTGCTCCATCCTTTGGTGCTTGTCATAAAAGAACTCTACGAGATGAATATATTTCGTAGTCTCGTCATGAACGGAAGTTTTGCGGCGTCGCGTCGAGAGAATCACATCGCGCGATCATTTCCATTTTCCATCTACGTGAAATGTCAGGACACGTCCGTTCCTTGCGAGACGTAATAGATACGGCGGTCATGCGATATCATTGAACTACGGGGATATAGCGGAATCGGATTTACTGGACATGTTCAGCGAGCCGTAAAATCGGATCGTATATTAGAAAATTTTTCGTGGATATACATCGCGATTTTGGACTCTCTCCGAACATCTATGATGTCTTATCGAAAAAAACTTCTAAAAACGATAGAATGTCTCGACACTGTCGAGTGGATTAAAACTGCGGATCATGATATCACTAGTACCATCTTCGAGAAAATTAACAGAGAGATTTTTCGAGCAGCACCGAAAAGTTGCACTACATTCGAGCTCTTTGAAGCTGAGACTCGAATCGGGGCAACAGGACGCGTCACGAATCTGTTGCAAACAAGTAATTGGAATGGAAAAGTTAGGCAGACGAGACTTCTGGTTTAACTTGAGTACGAATCAAGAATCTTTTTCCGGCTGACGTTACTAAACCTTGGGATGCAGCATTAGAAGACATTTTAATTTATGTACTTAAATGAATAAAAGATAGCGTCTTTATATGTATGTACGTGTCCAAATATTGCTTATTCTTTAAAATAATCTCTTTTTTTTGGAAAATGATTGTAGAAAACATTACAAGAGTATTAAAAAATATTCTGTTTTTCTTCCTAACGATCACAAAATTAGTAATGTTTTAAATTTATATATTTATACACAGAGTGCTTCAAAAATAGAGAGTAATAAGATTACAGCATAAAAGTTCATAAAAAAATTAAATAATAAAAGTGCTTTTTTGAAACAAAGTGGTTTTTAAAATAAAAGATTCAAGATATAACTAATCTTAAATCCGTTGGTTAAAAAGTCATCTACCTGAATGTCATGCAATGGTAGTTAGATATTGAATACTTCGAGATCACCGACACTAAGGGATCGATTCTATAACTCTTAACGATAGTCATTGATGTCATTACGCAGATATTATTTACGTAGAATAAAAAAGCTGCATAATGACTTAAAAACTACGGAAAAAATCCCCTTAATGAAACATTCTAAAATAAAATAAACGATTTTTAACCAACATTTAGAACTGATTGGTTCACATACCGTGAATTTTTATATTAAAAATCTATTTTATGAAAAAAATGGCATGCATTTTTATTATTCAATTTTTCACGAATTTTCATATTGCAATTTTATTACTCTCGAATTTCGGGATATCTTTCAGAATATTCATATATTTAAATACTCATTGTCTTTCATTTTTACGTTAATTTCATGAAAATAATCGGATGAATGCTTGATTGGCTATAAGAAAACATTCTTTCGCAAAGGTGCGAAAGCAAACAATCACAATAGTATGCTTAAATGTTTCCAACTGCTGAAAGCACCGGGCGAGAGGTGAATACGGGCTGAATCAGATCAAAGGATAAAGTCGTCTTGTTTCTATTGTCATCCAACACTTTGATCTCACGTATACGCGATACGTTACTCCTCAACGAGGGACAATGGTATAAAGTTTCCAGTCGTTCTCAATCGCTGCGAGTTTTGAAACGTTGTAATAGGATTCCTCGTCGCGACTCGCGTAACATAAAGGATTTATACAGATACTCACCTGACATGGAAACAGGGATGAAAAGCAGCTGGATTATCCTGCGCGGAGAAGTTCGGCAAAGTACCATGAAGTAGAGCGAGCCGTACCACAAGAAGTATGCTAAACTGCAAACATTAAATGGTCGATAAATTTTTATATTGTTCCAGAGACACATTTTTCTTTCAAATATGATACTTATGAAAATATCCACATACATTAAAACAAATGTGGATTTAAAAACTGATTGTTTGAATTAATGCTCATATTAATATTCAAATTAATGTTTAAATTTAAATTCAAAATTTAATTTCAATTCATTTAATATTAAAAATATCAAGAAATCAAATTTTTTAAATTTTTAAATTTTAAAAATTTGATTTCTTGATATTTTTAATATTAATAGGAAATAAATTTAATATTAACTAGAAAAAATTGAAAACCTTAAATATAGCAAGTATATATCTTACATGTATATATAACCTCAACAGTGAATTCATAATGTGAATATCAAATGTGACGTAAAACACTGATATTCATGGTCCGTTTTTATTTTAAGAAAGATAATACGGCTCTGTGATTGACTCGTGACATTTTATGACGGTCTTAAATATAAGCCTATAAATACTTAAATCAAATGTACTTAGGAAAATACGCTTGTATTGCATGAAAATTTATTAAATTAAAATCCGCAACACTTATTCTTTACATTTATATTTTGTTATAATTGAATCATAAATTGTTATTTTATATTTACGCTTATGTAACAAAAAGTGAAATAAAACAAAGTAATTGAACTATATTTTCAAACAGTCTCTCAAATTATTTATTCAGTTTATTGATTCACTGCACAACGGTAGAGGCGTTAAATACAAAAAGATATAAACCATTACAATGCAGTGAAGTGAATCAAAGTAGAGTTAATGTTCCAAAAGTGAAGCAAAGGCAAAATTGTGCATTCGTATGCCGCGTCCACGTGATACAATTTTCTCTTCACGTTAATTATTCATCATCTGTAAGATACGTGGCGAGAAAGCTAGTAATACATCTCGCAATAATGTTACCAGTCGACGCAACGCACCAGTCACGTTCTACTAAATGGTTTAATTAAGTAACACGATTCGCGTGTCTGAATAGCAAAGAACGAAAGATAGTTGCTTTGCAGTCTCTCTTTCTCTCTCTCTTTCTCTCTCTCTCTCTCTCTCTCTCTCTCTCTCTCTCGCGTGCGCGCGCGCGCGCGCCAAGACGTCGTCACGTTCACGCAAAGGATGACACGAAACCGTCGTCACATTTCCGTCACGTTCTCCACAGAGCTCGCTAACCCAATAGACGTCCGTACCATCCTCCGATAGACCGCTCTCTATCCCTTATTCCGGAGTTATCCGGGGATGTTGTTGGCCCTCTCACTGTCTCTCTGCCTTTGTACCTACGTTGAGGTCGCTCTCGCTCGCATTCTTGTCGACTGACAGACACGGTGGTAAGTGGTTCTGGAAGGGTAGGAGAGTCGGACAATATCTGCCAATTCGAGGTATTCATATCCTCTAGGATCGAAGTCGACAGACGAGGGTTAGCGTCCATCCTAAGCAGTCACACGAACATGTCGTATGTACGTAACGCTGTCATCGAAACGCCGCATCCTGTAGAGACGTTCGACACCAATGCCGGCCTTGTTCTTCGATGGGAAGCTCTTCGAATATTGTATTACGCCACCACGAGGATCCCGGCTGACCTGCGGAATACGGCGAGCGGAACGGAAATTCAATTCCGATAAATATCCGATCCATACGAAATGTCGTATCGCATATTGATGCAGCTTTTTTTCGACATTGCAACCGTGGAACTTTTAACCGTGGATGAATACACAATTGTAATGCTTTACAATGTAATGCTACAGTAACGGAAAGCTAATAAATTAAATATTATACAATAATATATTCTACAGACTAATGCATATCTTATTCTTTTAAGATTAAGATTTTTCTCGAAACGTTTACTTAATATATTCGATTAAATATTGATTAATAATTAGGTAATGATAAAGTGGCTACAAAAAGCAATCACGATAATGCATTTTTTGCTATAGTAGCTTCGCTCGTAATTTCTCTTTAATTGCAGTCTTGAGAGAGAATTTAAGACAAGCGAGAATTAAACGTTAAGCCAATCAGATAACAGTGAGCATAGCAATGTACAATTGGTAAATAGTGTATGTATCTCTCTCTCTCTCTCTCTCTCTCTCTCTCTTTCTCTCTAATTGGCCTGTTGATTAGATTTGTCACTTGTCATTAGTTATATAATACGTCTTTAGCGCTCGTACCTTCTAATATAATAGCGATTTTTTAGTATGATTAATTGTATTAAATAATAATTTAATAATTTAAAAGCATTTGACGTTAATTCCTTCAGAAAATTTGTTAATTAATAGGTAACTATCTCAAATATAAAAGATATGTAATTACGCTGTCTCACTTATGCAGAATTGAGATAGATAATTTTGCTGAAATATCTAAAAATTTAACTTAAATCTGAAAATATTTGATTGAACCATTGAAATATCTAGAATGCTAAAACATTGACGACAATGCTGCAAAAAGTTTTTATATTCTAACGGCTAGTTTGAGCGTCTTAAATAAGTATTTTAGTTCAAACAAAATTATTTCCAAATATATATGTATCTATAGTAACATTTTTAAATATTTCATTAAAATCATTCTTTCCATGTAATCAATAATGAAAAGTATTATTTTATAAATATAATGTCTTTCTCTCAGTTTGTTCAAACAAAGAAAATTATAAATCTGACAAACTATGTTCAACGTTAGCCAAAATATAGCGTTGTATTCTAGAATATTAGCGAACTTTCCTGGCAATGAAGACTGAGAAGCATCATTGAGAATGACATACTTGAGAACGTGTAAGTGCTACGGGATGACGGAAACGATAGGGATGGAAAGAGATCCAGGATATGTAGATAACTGTGTGAGGGTAGGTCGTGTGCAAGCACGCCTCCCTCGTTCGGCGGCATAAATTAGCATAACTCAGAATCGTGTTCGGTTAAAGTACTTTCCATGCGCAACCTTTATTCTTGCATTGGCCCACGTGATAGATCGTGTTTCCGCCTTGACTTACCACAATACATCTTAAGAGTGAAATACGTTATTTAGCAATTCCAATAGTGAGGGAAATTATACAATTGAATTTACCGTCTAATTATACAGAATTTTAATGTGAAACTTGAATTTTAATGTGAAACTCTGTTCCTTCAGGAACTATCTTTTTATAGAAACTTAACTTACAGAAAGATTAATGCAATATATATAAAAAAATTACAATCGTAGAATTATTGTCCGTTTATACAAAATATCCCAAAACTAACGATAAATATTTTAAAGACAGATTCTTTGTAACGTTTTTAACACAAAAAGTCTAATAGGAAAATGTCGAGATTATGATACTTTTAAAATGGAAAGAGTTTAAAAATTACGACGAATGTCAGGAATTTTGTGCGTTTAGGGATGATCAGTGTCAAGGCGTTAAATTTTGTTATTATATACAGTTCGAGATAGCATCGAATTTTGATATTAAAAATTTTTTAATTAAATTTCGTATTAAACTTTTCTTAAAATATTATAAAAAAACCTTTTTCTTTGGTAATGGTGGAGGTATTCATCATCATTTTGGAACATCCTGTATATCACAATTGCTAAATACTTAGTATCTAATACAATGCTTGATAATGGACGCAGTACAACCATTATTGATTGTGAGAGATATGCTATCCTTGGATCTTTATCGAACGCTTCTTCGTGTTGGTAAAGGTGCTTAATACGTCGCCGTCTAAATTAATTCGCGACAATAAAGACGATGAGCGCCGGCGCCGTAAGAGCCAGCGTTTCTTGGGTATGAACATCAACGACAGTAAAGCGCCGAGAATTTAATAGCATCTCATAAACTCCGTTTAGGGGTTACACCTTACGGTGTCGTGATCGACCAACATGACCTCAATGGATTCGAACCGAAAATACGAGAAATTCACATCCTTTATCGATGAAATTTACCACTCAACTGGAGACTCCTTTGAAGATTTGAGGTACTTCACGCCCGCGTGGATTTTACTAGAAAGAGAGAGCCTTCTTAAAAGCTTTACTATTCGCAAAAACTTTAAATCCTGTTTGAAAATTAAGTTTCAAAGAGGATTCCAAATTAAACGCATAAAACGTCCGATCGAAATTAAACTGTGCAAGTTTTCCGCTTCTTTGAAGTGTATTCAAGTTAAAATGTGATGTTTAACTTTAATGAATCCTAAAGGAAAATAAATTGATCATTTAATTATTGCCGTCACTTAATAAAATTGCGAGAAAGCTGATTATTATCATGGATGCCGATGGTAAGCCTGTGCCGTGTTTTCGATTGCCGAGCATTATATAATACCCATTTATGCGAATCGTACATCATTCTGTTGATCTTTTGAAACTACCGCTATTTCATCCCTCGCTTCGTTTGCCGCACAGTTTGTCTTGTGTTGCATAGCAGTTCGGGGAATGTTATTTATTTTCGGTGACCGTAAAGGGAAATTCTCCACGTCGAGTGTATCTATGGTAACGATCGTTAAATTTGCTTAAAGCACGAGTTGCTGTAAACATCGGTGTCTGACTATAGCCAGGCGATAAAAACGAAAGATATCGGTCGTTAAGAATTAATGCTAGCATAGAATAGAGAGAGCGAAAGAGAAAAAAGATCTACGCTAATTCCATGGATTATAGAAGAGCGACGATCATGTTTTCTTAACACGTAGAAAAATCCCCTTTAGGTATAACGCCGAGTTATACTATACTAGCAGCTGCATTAAAACAGTGTGCGAATACACATTTGTAAACGATCACTTCATCAAGATTTTTATCTCATTCTTCTTGATATTTTTAACAAATTTTCTAAAAATATATAAAATAATCAAAGACAAATCAATATTATACAATACAATGTGCTTCTCTCCCAATTACCGTTGAAGGCTTAATGTGAAGCTGCTTGATTTTTCTGTTAATCCAGTTACGTGATAAGTTGAGAGTACAGACCTAAATGGATAAATATAGTCATGGACATCCCTGCAATTCCCCGGATACCAGAAGTGCAGACATTGTCGTTAATACAATAATAGCAAAGCTAGTCGCTCTTGCTACTCGTCTGAAAATCCTATGGGACTTCCACGCACGACCGAATGTGCATGGTGCGTTAAGGGGATTCCAATTCTCTTTGACTATTACTATCATCTATATTTCACATATCATTATAGAGTCATTCTTTCTTCTCGATCTTTCAGGATTTAATATGATTGATTGCCTTTAACAACTAATATTAGGATGATATTCATGCATCGAATATATCGTTTTGAAACATAAAATTTTGTCACGATACATTCACACTTTTATCATAAATCAGAGTGATATAATCGTAATATACCAATTATCGTATATTTACATTATAAATGTAGACGCGACTTTATATGTAACTATATTAAAATTATCTTATAACTTACCGAAACGAGTAACGCTGCAGCACGTTTGGAAAAATATCTAGAATCGTCGTTCCACTTGGCTTCGAAAATAGACCTGTAAAATACATGAATAACGTGATGGACGCTTTTTTCGTATTGCAGATTATATTATATGTCCACCATTGTGAATACAAAAAAAGTAAATCGAACACTGCGCCACTACACTATCACTATGATTAATAGTGCACCTAGTCAATTTTTGAAAAGAGTTTGCAACACGACATTCCAACACGAAATCTTAACGCGCCGAAATATTTTGGCCGCATTTTCTACCCTTCACGAGAAGTACATTTATCGCTTTGAGACATGCGACATAGAATTCGTGATGATTTTATTGTCGTTGCACGTAGGTGATTTCTGACGGGGAACGAATAAATTTCGTGTCTTTTTCGTTTAACATCTAATTTTTCAAACGCGACATACAAGTATCTTAGATTAATCCTATTGACAATGAGATATTATAAATAATTGAAATCAAGATAACTGTGTCAGTTTAAAGTTTACCTCAAAGACATTAAACCTTATATTTCGTCAGAACGTACACCACGCTCCAATAGTACTTAAACACTTACCTTTTGATTGAATGCCAGGAACGACAGAGATCGTAAAGAAGGTTTAGTGCCAGAACAGTAACGCCAGTTTCCTTCGCCAACATCGATAGGGCACCCAAGCAAACGCTGGACCATACATAAGCCGTCTGCTGGCTGTAAAAAAAGCAAATATTTGGAAATTACATAAAAAAATATACAATCTTAAATTCGATTTTGTCTTTTACGTACTTAGAAGACATAAATCGATTTAAGTCTTCAAATATCACGGATTTCAGTATTACTATCTTTATTCGTATACGACAATTATAGACTTGAGAACAATTTCAATCGGTGATTGCAGCTAAAAATGAATATAATTTAAGTACATGGACCTCTTGTTATCATGACTATAACATAATTATAACTATAACATCTTGCAATTTTGTTATTAATTATTAAAAGATATTATAAACGCAGATTATATTATAAGAAATAATATATTATTTAGAAATTTAGAATTTGAAATCTTTTTATATAAAATAATTATTTAAAAAAAATAGATAATAAAAGAATTGTTATAAATAACCCCAAAAAACGTATACTAGAGAAATAATACTTTAATAATACAACCATATTTTTGCTTGTACAGATGTATTTCATGATATTTCCAATATATTTTTCTCTTCTCAGGTCGCGAATAGAAACGTCGGTATCGGGAAACAATTCTCACCAGAACATTGATCCAAAGATATGTAGGATTTATTCGTTTACGTCGGTCGGCATCTAAATCAATCTACGTTGAATGACAGATCCGTTCCAAGATGTCATTCGAAATTTTAGGAACAACGAGATCAATGTAAGACCTGTCCGTCGAGACAAGACCTTTCTCGCTCATAAAAACGAGGTAAAACGGCTGTGGTAAAATGGAAGTGTTTCTTACAATTTACATCAAGCTTTTTAAGTAAGATTAATAGTAATTCGCCGCGAAGTAATGGCAAAGTGCGAATAAGAATATACCCATTTTGTAGAGAAGTAAAGTGATCAAGATTTAAGAGAATGACAAAAGTCTTGATGATAAGCCAAATGTATAATTGGAATTAATCATCGGTGAGCTTAATCGTCGAGGAATTTAAATGCGATGCGTAAATGATTGGGAAATTGAATTGAAGACGTAAAAACTAAGAGACACCAGTCAGATAAAAAGAAAGAAGATAAATAAGCATAAAGTGAGGCGATGAAGCAAAGATAGAAGGAAACGAAGAAGAAAGAGTACTCAAAGGCAGCCAAGAGTAATCAATTTCCTAGGTTCGAAGACAAGCATCTTACCCTTCCGCCAGCCATTGGCTGCTCGATGCTAGCCCTACAGACGGAGTTTTACCTTCTTGTCTTCTGCAAACGCTTTTTTATGTTGGAATACGACCTCTACGAAAGCTTTTTACGCTCTTACAATCAAGTCCGTCTTTACAGATTTTTCGTTATATTCAGGCTTTTCTGCACAGTTTATTAATGAAATTTACTTAAAGTTTACAATTTAGCTTCTTTATGATTAATTAAACTTACGCTGAGAAATAGCGACGTATATCTGCCGTAAAGTCGTAAAATGAATATTACGAGAATAATGTCTCTTTAGAAACATAATTGAAATTGTTTTGTGCGTTGAGTCATTCTTCTTAGCTCTTGTGCTGAAGATCGATCGTGAATAACCCGGGGCACATTTACGATCCCACGTAACTGTAATAGTAGTTTGTAGAGTAAATTAGTTTAGTTTATAATTTTCGGGCTTCATGTACATGAGAACGAATGGGTTGCTGTTTTGGCGTCAGGTTGGCGTCGTCGCGACGTTAAGTGTCGCCCGACATTCTTGACGTATGTGCAGCTCCTAAGTTCCTCCAATTTACAGAAGGGTACATCAACTGTATTCCAACTTTTATATATATAATATTATATAATATTTATTTTATATATATAAGCATAATGTAAGGCGATTACGGAATTCTTTCTACTTAATTAAATTATTTTCTGCGTAATTTTGAAATTTATATTTGTTGTATATAATCTCTCTCTCTCTCTCTCTCTCTCTCTCTCTCTCTCACAAGTAAAGACATATTTAAATAGAAAAAAATTAGTATAAATCATTTGTATGTCCATATTCATTAACCTTAAAGAAAATTATATACCTGGAACTTCAGTAAGACGAAAGAGTTTAAGTTATTAAAGTACTTACCCATGATAAGCAAGAAAGGACAGCAAAAAGAAGATACACGCTAGAACATCCGCTCTGCCTACGATGCCAGTCACCTGCAACATAAACCGATATAAAATGACATTATAAAAAGGAAGTAATCGCACACATAAGCGGAAGAAACGTTTAGTTTATATTTGTATATAGTACTTGCTAAAAACTGAAGTGCTCACTTCAGTCTAATTTCAAAAATTCTCTTCACTCAACAAGTTGCGGTTATACGAAGCAATTCCTCGTTTGAATCGCTTTTGTCTTAGGAGCGAAAAGAAAGTAGTAGAAGTGCAATAGTGGCAAGGGCTACGTGTAGATCCTCTCAGAAAATAGGAAGCGACAGCTTGATATTGGATTTAGCGGTGTAACACGAGAAGGCTGATCCGAAAGATGTGTGAAGAAGCCAAACCAAAGATCTTCTTCGTGACAAACGAGATGATGGACAAGAGCGAGTTCGTGAAAGTGTAAAAGAGAAAAGAAAGTGGGCGGGGTTAAGATTGTCCAAGTTATCGACAGCCCAGCACGAGTGAATAACCGAGATTCTCAAGGATCAACTCCAGCCAGGGAAGCCGACCTGCTACCGGAAGCTGGATTTACCCGTCGTACTCATCTCTCTTCCTTCCTTCCTTCCGCTCTACTGGGTTAGAGTGTACCAGGTGTACCTTTAAAATTTACGAACCCCCGTCTATCACGGTGGGACGACCGACCTCCCACCTCTTAACGAATTAATTCCACGGAATCGCGGAGATACGATCTGCAAGGTGAACAGAAACTGCAGAGCAAGAATAGCGAGATATCAGTGAATTTCTAATTCGTTCTCTAAAGGAATAAAGTTCGTTCTAAAGAAATATATTAAAATCTGTTTATTAAGCCGATTATATAATAATGTATTATACATTATTAAGCTAACTTATAACTAATATATCTAGACATTCCGATTTGATACATAAACTAATTGTCTTAAATTTATCACGCATTATAAATTAAAATATCATTAAAATATAATTTTTTAAGTTATTCGATATAAATATATATTTGAAATAATTTATATGATAGCGTAAAGGTGAATAGCTTATATTACTTGTCAAGTAAATTGTTCATATCTTATCTAACAATATATTGTTCTCCGACATGCTTGACAAATTATTCAAAGATGAAATAAAAACCATTACCGACATTAACATTATCATTGAATTGAGAACTGTAATTATAGATATGAGAGACATTGATGAATATACGCTTTCAGCGAAGCGAGCGAGAGAGAGAGAAAGAGAGAGAGAGAGAGAGAGAGAGAGAGAGAAAACGGGGATGCAATTAATCATTCAATTATAACAAAACAGTACCAGCGAGGAATAACAACTAACATTTATCTTCCAAATTTGGCGTGAATTGTATGCAAATACGAAATATATGAAATACGAGCAAATATACGAGATGTTCTCCCGATGCTTTGCATAAAAATAGCAGTACTGAAATATTAACGGTGCAATATTTAAAATCTTCTTTTCATAAATGATCATCATATTATTTTATATAGTATGGTTAATCGAATACTTAAACAAATATCAAACAATCAAACAAAGCTAGCGGAAGATAAACATTGAGTTGACATTTCATTACAATCTCGTTTTTTTTTTGTCATATCGCTGTACATGCTCCTGCAGCAAGTGGACCCGGAGGAAATCTTGCTCGGGGAAACAATACTCCGTCAACGTCAAGGAGAATGAAAGCCAAGTCTCCGAAGCAGCTAGAAACGACGAACCACAACCGAAGGGTCTGTTTAAGACAACAGAGGTTACGATGACCACTTTGCGATAGATTCTTTCATGCGCCTCTTCGGCATCTGTCAGATTTATGGCGAGGAATAATGTGAAATTGTAAAAAAAAGGAAAATGACTGATGGAGCATTTGTCTTAACTACAAATGATAGACCATTGAAAGATAAAGAAGCAAATGCGTGCAAAGTGTAAATGAATGATAAAATTATTTATTATGCATCTATGGTCATAGCGTCCTGTTTGTTTCAATCCACTTTACATCAATCCTTTTCACATTCCATCAATTTTCCGAAAGCTCAACAGACATACGCCATTTTTCATTCTTAGGCGAAAGTATAAACACATTACTAAAATATATGTGTATGAGTATATTTAACGTAGAAATGATGATCTATTACGGGAACGCGTCCCACAGTTACACAGCTAGAGAGAATCGAAGGATTTACGACACAAATAGATATGAGATGGTGAGTGTTGATGCGTTTGTTCGACTCGATACTAGTTTGTTCTAGTTTATACTTAGCTGAACTTCATTAACATTTCACTCATTCTCGAGTTCTAATTGATTATATAAAGTACTATATTTCCTTGAAAGTTCGCTCGTTATTTATAACTCGGAGTCTTAGTCTTCTTTAAATTCTTTTTCTTATATTGTTATGTTATTTTTTTCTATTCCTTAAGATACAAATTACTGAAAAAATCGTATTCTGTATGTCCGTGTTTGAGAATAATTCTGTTTTAAAACTATCCTTTAATCGAATATTCTAAAAAATTTAGAATATTTCTTTATAAACATATCTTGGTAAGAATAATATCAGAAAGAAAATATTCTAAAATTTCGGTGCTTGGTTAACAAATGATACTCGCTTTCGGATTTACCAGTTCTGAAAAATCACTCGTCCACGGCGGACGGAAAGTGTTGCCGACTTAAACTTGAGAAACATATAGCTGTCCCACGGTTTTGGACAACCCATCTGTTTGTCCTGATGCGCATCCATACTTCACCCTTTTGTTTTTACATTTTCTGGCTGTATT
>Ga0157364_1005173_pt1 | contig 13218 bp, 6 predicted proteins | sample AttsexASBM2_FD_111476 | JGI IMG/M metagenome (GOLD analysis project Ga0157364, IMG submission 111476) | Fungus gardens microbial communities from leaf cutter ant in Ribeirão Preto, State of São Paulo, Brazil - Atta sexdens ASBM2 | ecosystem: Host-associated > Fungi > Mycelium > Unclassified ... | reverse complement strand
TTAAATTAGTTTACTCAAATGAATAATTTTTTTCTCTGTATAGGTTTTATCTTTTTCTGATTCTTAGGACTAGAAAAAAACAAGAAGTTAAATCGAGATTAAATCTATATTGAAAGAAATGATTAATGAGTAGGAATTTGATGCGTTTTCTATATTTGTGAAAATAATACAAACAGTTTAGTGATGATAGAATTTTGATAAGAAATTGTTTCAATAAAAAATGAAAAACATGTTTTTAAAAAGTAATTATGATGAAATTAGAAATTTTTATTCAAATTGTATTGTTAAATATAAATATATATTGACCTACTATTTAAAACGCATATAAAGCATTAAAAATAATTTAAAAAATATTCTTTTATTTTTAAAAAAGAATATCCTCTGTCAACTCTGTATGTAACGTATAATTTTACACAGAAAGTATAAATTCCAGTCGCTTTTTTTTTTACAGACTACATCTGATATAATCTTAATACTGGAAGGTAATAATTAGACTTATTTTGAGTATCAAAAGTACTGTATGGTGCTTTTAATATTCAAAATAAATAATTAATCACCTTTCAGTGAATTGGCCAGTCTGATACATATAAGGGCGTTAATTTTTTTAATTTCGTGTTAACTTAGAGATAATGATAATAACGAGCGCTCGCCGATTTTCTCGGTGACGGAATTCCGATTCGTACAACATTTACGGGAACGGATTTCGTCACGCTGCATGAAAATGTGGAATCGCGACGTGCAAAACGAGCTTCTCTGTTGAGGCGCTTATCAACGAGCATTATCGGTGTGCGTACATCGATTTTTTTCCTGTTACGCCATCGTGGTGTCGTCTCCGCATTCTCGTTGCGCGTTTCGATGCGACTGTCACGTTCAACTTTGGCTGTTAGGAAATGCGACAAACCGAGTAAATTCCTGGTTCACTTCGTTTACGCGTGTCGCGAGCAACAAACGGCAACGGTTTATTCCGATACACGTTCGCTTCTGTTTACGTGTACACTTTTCCGTGGGTTTTCCTACTCCTTCGGCCGATTGTTAATCGAGCGAGCTGATCGTTAATTATGTCGTGTCTTTGTTATCTCTAAAAGCGGAAATCTGGAAGAATAGTCGAGGTCTGGATGGCGCCGCGTCGAAATTATGCAATGCATCAGCGGGCATAATAAAGTAAAAACAGAGACGTTAGCGTCCGAAATAACAGGATGACGAAACAAACGCGTTCCGCATAATCATCTCCCGCTCGACAACCTTCTAGCTCCACCTCATTGTCCGTTCATTGATGCAGTCAGTCCATTAACACTAGAAATCAAGCGATCATTACTGACCGTTTCTATTTTTTTAGATTAATGTTAGATGAAGAGGATTCTGATATTTTTGTCGACATTTCAATAATTTCTTTTATTACACTGATGAAATATTTGGTTTTTCATCATTTTCTTTATTTTTAGTAATTTGCTTCGTCCTTTTCGACTCAGTTTTGTATTTTGTGGTAAACTTGTGGTTAGATTTAATTGATGATAACGTAAAAATAGACTTAATTTGATAATATAAAATTTGTATTTTTTTCTAGTTACAGTTACATCGTTACTAAACTGAATTTTAACTTATAAAGTTAACCATTATGAAACCATAGTTTAGTAATGATTGTCAGAATATAGTTTTTATTAAGTCACATGAGATTAAATCTAAACTACAAGTTAATATCAGAAAAAGCTACAAGTTAGTATCGGAAAATGAAAAACTAAGACTAAATAAGAAACGTTGATATTTTCAGTTATATATTAATTAGTCATTAATGGTGCATTCGCGTATTATTTATAATACATAACAGCACAGATATAAAATTTAGTAATTATAATCATATCCGCAATTTCTCCTTATACAAGCGAAGAATGAAAGAAAATGTAAATTTCTAACTGCGATTGATAATGATAGTTTTGTAACAATTTTTAATAAAGTTATCATTAGTAACTTTCAAAGTTACCACTTACTAAAACCATCAGTTTAACGATTAATTATAACAGGAAACACCATTTTTACTTCTAATATAAATGGTACACGCGCATATATGTAACAATATATATATAAAGTCCAGTAATTATAGTCGCATCCATAATTTTTCCTTATTAAAGCAGAAAAAGATCGAAGGCAAGGAAATAAGAGATCGATCTCTGTATAAATATGAGACCGTCGAATTCTTTACTTTTGTCCACGTTTGCGAAAGTTATTTCGCCTCGTTCGCGGATCGAATCACGCTAACGCTCGCTAATCTCGTTTGACACCCGAGACGATTTTGCGCCACTATCTTTTGAATTTCGGGGAAATAATATTTTTGGAGCTAAAGAAACTCCGCGCACGAGTGAACATTTTGCAACGTCGCTTCGAAGTGTCGCGTCGCGTCGTTGGCACGGCGGATTATTTTTTGGACGGTGGATAGAGAAGGGCAGGGGGAGAGGGGGACAAGTGGGTTAGTCGGTATATGAGGTTTCGAGAGGGGGTCTTGGGATTTCTCGGCACCGCATCGCACCGGCGCGGCGCGGCGGTTCGTGACGCGAAGGGAGAGCGCGAGTCGGTTATAGGGCGACCCAAACAAAGAACGAAAGGAGGAAGGGTCCCGGGTCGCGCATGTCAACTCGACGCGTCCTTAAAGGGAAACACGCGCGATACGTGGAACAAAAGAGTCGACGGTTTACATATCATGTTTTATACGAGTGTACTGGTCGTTCGATCGCGCGAGCTGAACAACTGGGAACTCGGCGAGTACGACATTACGACATTCGGTCGGTGAATAAAAAAGCATCGAGGCTCTCTCTCTATATATATATATATATACATATATATATATATATATATATGTACATATACATACGTGTACATGCGTTATCGCGTCTTTCTGCGAAGGAGCCGGACGAATAAAGGAATACGCGATGAGTAGGAGAGACAAAGCCACCAGGCGACGCGAGCGGCCCAAATATACTCGATGACGCCGCGGACAAAAGCGCGACAAGTGTACGATTTTAACGAATTTACCCCACGCGAAATGGAAATGTCGAGGACAAATGTCTACGTTGTTTTTTTTTCTTCTTGGATTCCTCCTTTTATTCGATATCAAATCGGATGGATTTTGTAGACAATCACGAAAAGAATACACTAATAAAAATTTTGATAATAACTGAGTTTAGATGATAGTTATTAAAGCTTTAGTGAAATAATTTTAATTAAATGTTTGGTTAATTTTATTGAAACACCTAAAAAATTTATATCTTTATTTATATGAAAAATATTTTAAAAAATTGAGCTAAATACAGATCTCAAAATAATTTCGTTGTACCATCAAAATAATTAAAATAATGTAGAACGTTTAAATATAGATGACAATGCTGCCAAAAGTGTAACATTCAGGGAATCAGTTTCTAAACGTCTAACATAATTATTTTGATGGTTTTCAAGCAGTTTATTTTCAGATCTGTATCTAACTAAATTTATAAATACAATATTTTTTTATTTAAATGTTAATAAAAGCAGTATATAACAATGACATTAGTTTTTTTTTAGTTTTTTCTTAAAAACATAATTTGATAATTCTGAAACTTGCAAAATATACGGCAAACTGAGATATCTGTTCAATATATCATGTAGAAGTGTAAAATAATTCTTGAAATATTTCTCAGCTGTTAACAATGCAAAGAATTTCAGGAATTATTTTATATACTTTTACATGATGTAGATCATCAGACAGATATTTGTCACATATTTTACAGGTTTCAGAATTACGAAATTATTATATTTTTAAGGAAAAACTAAAAAAAATGGCTTTATGGCAAGTAATTTATTTATAATATATAGTTTTTCTCTCGTATCGTCGCGAGAAAATCTTAATATTTGAATGAATGCATACCAATTCTACAATTTATATGCCAATTAAATTTTTAATCTTGAAACGTTATTCAGTTGATATTTTTCGCAGTATTTTAAGATGTTTATCAACGTAAATATATTATTAAATTATTTGTTAATTTAATTTATTATATTACTATTCCAGTTTTAATAAAGGATTGCGTTTTAAAATTTTAATTAATTAGCGCACAGTTTGGAGAATTTGATATGCAAATTCATTCTAATATGTTGTTACGTATGAAGATCAAACTTGCATCAAAATTTCTCTTTTTAAAAACAATAAGTTATCTTAAATTCAAAAATAAATAAATTAATCAGAGACATCTTAATATCTTAAGATATTAAAACGGTTTTGAAATCAAAACAAATTATGAATATTATCTAAAGATTGAAGCTTTTGAATAAACGAAAATTATACGTATAATTATAAATGAATTTAAAAATCAAAATATAAAAAGAAATAGTAAAAATCGTTATTAAAAATGTTACTATGTTACCATTACGATTATAAAAAAAATTACGGATACAAAAAAAAGTAATATACATGTATATCACTAAATTACTAAAAATTTGTAACTAACTTCGTTACAAGTAATGAATTACTTCCATTCCGTGATTAAAGTTGAATTTCCAGTTGTGTACGTAATTATTTTTAAATTTGTATCTATGTATTAAATTTTTAGATACTTTGATACAGAACTCCCGCGTCTTTCCATGTAGGCGAAGTAGTCGATATGTTATTATCTGCAAGATGGAAAATTTCGAGATACGCGATTCTCCGATCCTTCGCGTCACATATGTGCAGCCTCACGTAACGACAACAGCTGGAAAAATAGAAGTCACGCTCCGTCACGTCGCGTGATTACCTTTCCTTCCGCCTGACCCTTTAATTAGGCAACGGCATTCGCGTCCCGTCGTTTTGCTCGTTTTAATTTATGCGATCATTAATGATACGCTATCGGAATCGTATTGCCTTCCTTTCGAATTCTCGGTCGGCCGAGATGATCTTCATGATTCGATATTTCAAACATGGCTTTTGGCAGGTTAAGTCTCAACATAATTAAAGTAAACGAAGGATGGCATACGAAATCTCTACCTACCATTTCCTTTTTTTAACACATACATTTATTTTTAAAATGATGTAATACAAAATTGATTGGAATTAATTATTAAAAATAGAGTTAATTACCAAAGCCTGAGAAATTGGATAATTAAATAAATAGTATGACATTTACGTCTCTGTATTTCCTATCGTCAACTCGTTCAGGACGGCGTAATTATAGACTTGCTCAAAAGTATAAACATATATAAAGTATCACTCCGCAAATTAACTAAACAGATTAATTAAACTTTATATTTAATGAAAATTAAATTGGAAAAATTTTTGTTGAAAGATAATATTTTGTTTTTATAACAATTTTAATGAGAATATATTTATTTTTATTAAAATTTTAATAAAATGAATTTTAAAAGTAATATTTATTTTATTAATCTAACATCTAATTTTGACCGTGATTGACGCTTCTCCAATTTGATTTGATATTTAATCGATTTATTATAAACGATCTTGTTTCTAATCTCAATATTTACTTTTATATCGTTTTAGTAGTTTTTCTATTAACGTTCATTGAGGATGCTTTATACTTTTGATCAAGACTACATTTCGGAAGCTGCTTGTGTTTTACTTTAATCTGACAAATTAAGAGTCTCCTTTATTTTCATATGTAAGGAGTATTAATTGCAGCGTTATATACCGATGTTTCCTTAACGACTTGCGTAAGAAAGATCACCCCCGTGACGATTTTCACGTAATCAGCAGCTCCCGCACGCGCGCACATACACGAATAGAACACTATCGTACGTGTATATCTCGCGTAAGATGGCGGCGTTCCTTTTCTGTGCCAGTCATTGAACTCGTAGTGTCGGTCGTTGTGCGGCGTCGGTGGCGACCGGTGAGGCACGAAAATACATTCGCTGCGCTACCAAAATTATGATCACGCGTGAAAATGCTAAAACGGGCCGCTACGCGCGCTGAGAGATTAATTTGACATTTGATACGAAATAAGTGGAGAAGAATCGAAAGATTGACATTGATCTTCCGATCGAAAGAAAAAGAGAGGAAGATGAGCCTAGTAATTTTCGCGTAGTAATTTTCGGTGATGAGAGACGCGATCCTGCCGAAGTTTCTGGTCCAATTCTGTCTCGTATTTTTATTTTTGGACAATCGTGAAACCTGAGTCCGCCGAGATTTCTTGACATCTCGTCCTTATCTTGATTGTCTTTTCATTCAAACAAGAGACGTATTCAAGTAACACTTAAATCGATCAATTCGTCTCGAGTTTTCGAGAAATGTAACGATTAATGAATCATTGAAGAATCCCGCCGTGTCATTATTGATGTCAATTAATATGTAAATTAACTTTATCGATTTAACTTATTTTTTTCTCCTGGTTCTAAGAATTTAAAAAAATACAGAGTAAAAACCGAGATTGAAGTTAGTTTACATTGGTAGAAATGGGTCTATTGTTTATTTCTATTAACGTGTCGATTTTAAACACCATTCACTTTTCATCTTTTTCTAATTCTTCAAACTTAGAAAACTTAGATTCTTAGAAACTCAGAAAAAGATGAAGGATAAGTTAAACCAAGTTTTGAATGTTAGTCTACTTTGGTACAAGTGGATGTATGTGACTTTTCGTTTCATTTTTGCATCCGAGCCTCGAGCGTGGCCTGAAATATTTGTCATCGACAATTAACGTAGTCATCGTCACGCGAGTTAAATATAACTCGCGTGCACCAGGCAGCGTCCGCGATCGAATTGCTCCGGGCAACGCAATGTGGTGATTCGAGCTGTCTCGGTGGTTCCGACTCAATAACCGCTTTTCCCTTTGTCGTATTTCGATTCGATCCCCGTCAAAAGTCTCGAAAGTCAATCATTATGATTGTTCGGGGACAATGAAGAGTCGGCCGGCCTACAGTTATGCGGCACTTATTCTCGATCTGACTCTGATTTCTCCTCGACCCACGCGAGCGATTCGCAAGTGCTGTCTGTCCATTCTCGAAGGAGTGGCACGAAGTTGAGTCGATTCACTCGCGCATTCGCCGGTACTTTTTGTTATTCATCGCTGTTGTGTACCGCGAACGGCGACCGTCACCGCGATGTCCTCGCCCACGCGCATCAGCGCGAACTTCTTCCGCGTCGGAAGACATCGCGCGGTTTATCCTTGCAATCTAATCATTTCCTCCTTTGTTGTATACACTGTTAAATCTATAGTATTTGCCTGCTCCTATTAAATATGTATTTATTTTATTTATATTAAAACAATGGTTATATTTGACATTATACAGTGTCAATTTAGCACGATATAGTGTCAAATTGATACAGTATAGTGTCAAATTTAACTATCGTTTTGATAAAAAATAACGATATATTTAGTAGAAGTAGTGGCGACTCACGTTAGGTTAAATTTGATACTATAGATTTAACAGTGTACTTAATCTTTAAGGTTTTTTTTATTCCTTGGTTAACTTGCGGTTAGACTTAACCAAGTGATAATGTAAAAATTGTATTTTTCAAGATATGGTTAATGTATATGGGATGTCCCGAAAGTTTTTGCCAATCGCTTTTGTGTAGAATGAACTAAACTGAGTCCTCTACTATTTTACTTTTGCAATAGTTAACAAGATATTACTAAAAATTGCTAAATATTGATCTCGAATAATTTTTTACTCAAATACTATTAACTTTATAGAAAAGCTGCAAGAGACAAAAATTATTTACTTTCTTCTCATAAAGTTCTGAGAATTTTTTTAGAATTTTTTCAGAATTTTTTAATATCGTATTTTCTCAAGTTGTTAAAAATAATAAGAAAATGCAGTACTAAAAAGTTGATAAAAAATTTCGAAAAAATTCTTAGAGTTCTATGAAAAGAAAATAAATGATTTTTGTCTCTTGCAGTTTTTCTGTAAAATTGATAGTATTTGAGTAAAAAATTATTCAAGATTAATATTTGACAATTTTTAGTAATTAATATCTTAATTATTGCGAAAATTATAAAAGATAGAGGATTTTTCGATTCAGTTTAGTCCACTCTTGCTACACAAAAGCGATTGGCAAAAATTTTCGAGACATCATGTATATCATTAAATTGATGGTTTTATAGTGAACTCTTAAACTCGATTTTTTTTTCATTTTCTGATTAACTTGTGCTTTAGATTCAATCTTACTTAATTTAAATAATGTAAACATTTTCTAGCTATGACAAGTAATTAAATTGATTTGTAATGTAATTTTAAAAATTACTCGCTACATTATTAGAGATTAACCATAGCTAGAAATACATTACAACAATTTTTATATTATCAGATTAAATCTAAATTAAATTTATCAGACAATGAAAAATTGGATTTTAAAGTTATCTTCATAAAATCATAAGTTCGATGATTAATCATAATTAGAAAGATGCAGTTTTTATATTATCATCAAATTAAGTAAAGTTAAATCTAACTCTCAAGTTAACTAGAAAATGAAAAATTGATCTTAAATAAGTAGATGAAGTATTTACAACAATTCAGGTTTAGTGTTTTTTATAACCTTGTTTTGAAAAATGAAAATAAAAACATTGCTCAGAAATCGTCAGTCATTATTTTCTTTTATATTTCATAAGAGTAATTGTTGTATATAATTGTTATAAACTTAAATATAACTATATAATTAATAATATAATTTTATATATTATTTTTTATATTAATATAAAAAGTATAACTATAAAATATAACTATAAAATAAAAAATTTTTTGAAATGTTCTGAACAGTCCATCAATCAATTTGTGTGTTTTTAAACCATCTATCCACTTAAAGATTAAAGAAATTGATTAAAATTCTTCAAGAAGAATTTTAATCAATTTCTTTAATCTTGGTTCTCATTTGCATTTGATTATAACTTTCTGAAACTTAATTAATTTTTAATCCTTTGCGATGTCTAAACTGTTTCTCATAAATAAACAGAATATATCAATAAATAAAATATAGATATTATTAGGTATTATCAGTGTTTTTAATCTCGTCGACTGATTTACTACACGAATTAAGGAATTTTATTACTTGGAGAAATTTATGCAGAAGAAATATGGAGAAATTTATCTTAAAAATATAATTTGTCGCTAATAAAATATTTACTATTTTTTATAACATATGAATGCAATACATTACCATAACGTGTTATATTGAGGCAAACTCATAAAACCACAAAGAGTCTTTCTATAAATATTTTGTCTAATTCACGTGCTATATACTCAAGATTACGTTTACATGGAATTTTTACGTATAGATATGTTATTAAATTTACATGAATCTTTTTCATGTAGGCCATACAAATAATGTAAAATGTGCAAACTATTATAAATAGGATGTACGCGAAAATATATTCAAACCGTGTATTCTCATTCGAGCTGAGACGTGACGGTCGCGGAAAGATCGCTATAAGGGCGCGTTCACACCTTGACGGAAAAGCAGAAAGCGGAAAAACAGCAGCCAATCAGAACTCGTGCTGGTAGTCGACATTTCGACTTTTTGTACTACTTACTACCAGCGCGAGTTCTGACCACTGCTTTTCCGCTTTCTGCTAGTGTTTTATCAAAATCAAAAAATTCAAGAAATCTTATCTTGGTTTTGAATCAAGACAAGACTAAAACAAAAAATTGGAAATTGATTTCAAGACAAGAAATTATTATCAAGACTAAGATTTCTTGACAATAAGTCAAGAAATTTCTTGAAATTTCTTGAATTCCGTGACAGTTTTTATTTTTATTTTATTATTTTACTTAATTATTTTAATATTTTATTATTTTATTTCTGATTTGAAAAGTTTTGAATAAGTTAGGTTTCAACATTTTCAATTGTATTTATTGGTACTTATAACAGGTTATATAATATAGAAATATTCATATATTTTTATTAAATAGCAAAATAGCATATGAGCAGAGTGTAAATCAATTATTGAAAAAGTCCCTGACCTAATCAAATTAAATTATATTCACCGATACGTCCTTGTTGTACCCGACCTATTAACCTTTATTACATTTATGTAAAGGAATATATATAAAATTAATATTGCGAGATTACTTGCAAAATATATCATGTATAAATATTTGCACACTTCTACTAATAGTATCAATTAAACTAGGAATGATTAATTAAAATATATAGTAATTATAATAATAATAAGAATTATATCTAATAATCTTAGGAATCTAATAATCTGAAATAGTTACATTTGATAGTCTCATAATATTAAAAATGATAATTTGAAAAATATTTATCGATAGATTTATGCATAATAGACAATATAGGTACACTTTCAAATCATGAAACATAGTAAACTACGAGATGATCGACATTCAATTTGTACCTATGTTTTCTTTTTATCTCTTACGATGTGATGTAGTCAAAGAGCCACAAGAGTCCTGCTTAAAAAATCAAGAAATTCCAAGAAATTCAAAATTCTCGAATTCAAGACAAAAATCTTAAATTTCTTGGAATTTCTTGATTTTTTTAATTACAATGTCAAGAAATGGTCAAGACAAGAAAAACGAAATTTTTTATCTTGAAAATCAAGACAAGACAAGAAATGCTCTTTAAGACAAGAAATCTTGTCTTGATGAAACACTACTTTCTGCTTTTCCGTCAAAGTGTGAACGCGCCCTAAGATACAGTGTGACCCCGACCGGCGATATACATCTCGCGTAAATATCTGCTGCCGTCGTATATCTCCGTTAACACGCGAATCGTGAATCGCGTACCGGTTATCGGTCTCTCCCGGAGCTGCGCCTTCGCGCCGCGCCAAAGCGAGTGAACTTTCCCAACGCCAACGGAGAGAACAGAGAGGGAAACGCCAAACTGCCGATGCCGCCGCACCAGCACGACGGTCTTGGTATCAGCGACCAACGGTCCCATTTTTAGCGGCTGAATTAGAAAGTGCGAGAACAGAGAACCTATATTTACAGTGCATACCGACTAAGCTGTGCAAGATCAAATCACCACTGGTCGTTGTCGCGAACCGACGTTAGACTTCTAGGTGAAGTAATTTCACTTCCAGGAAATTTTTATTCGGAATTTAATCGACCATCGCGTAGATTGTTAGACAAAGACCGATTGTCGACTGTCACGATTAATCCTCCAGAGCTGACATCAAAAGCTATAACACAGTTAAAGACGTTATACTCTAAAAAATATAGGTGTAGATTTAACATTCAATTCTCATCGCGTCAAAACACCAACATATGGATTTGACACCATGAATTTTAAATCATGATGTTAAATTCATACCATGTTAAGATATAAATACCGGACAAAGAACAACATGCCGGTGTTTATATAATTCTTATCGTATAATTAATGTTGATACAAACATTGTTGACTTAACCATAAATTTTAAACCATATGTTAAATCCTCACTATGTTAATGTTTATATTAACATGAAAATTACATAAACACCACATGATTTTTATCCCATTTACATTCCATTTCTTACAATGTGACTCTGAAACTTATTTAATTTATGTTAGTTAAAAGGCATTAATTAATTTCAAGGAGCCAGAATGGCAATTCGTATTAAAAAAAATTAATATATTTAATAATGAATATGTTAATATTTTAATAAGAATAATCAAAAATTTTGTGTAACATGAAGAAAATTGAATTATTTGATATATCAAATAAGAGCTTTTCGAACTCGGCTTATATTTGTGTGACTATGTATTATTAACATCAAATGTTACACCGATATAATATAATTTCAAACATTTTCTTTAATGTAATTCTTCTCAATGAATAAATTTAATAAATAATGAATGAATTGTTTGACATTTTTGTTAGAGATATAATTGAGTAGTTTTACTAGACTGTTGTAACTCCGAAGGGTTAAACATTCGTGAAGCTCGGTACCGTGTTCGAATTCTACGAGGGCTCGGCCTATCGGATTATTCTGGAGCGTACACGTGTCCAAAACACGCATAGAGAACCTACCAGAGAAGCTTCGAGAAACTGCCATTGTTATGCCGAAGCGGTGGGGAAGGGGAGAGGTAGAAACGTACGAAGGGGGGAATTATTCCCATCTTCATTTAGCCTCCGGCTAAATCGATTGCGCTTCCCATCTCCGCTGGACACAAAAGTTCGGTCCTCCTCTGTAATCGTGGCACCCCTGTGGAATCCCGGGATTTCTCCCTCCCTTGTGTGTATTATTACACAGGGGAAGTATCCCATGCGATATTCGAGAGCCCGAGGGAATATTCGATCAAAAAGGGATGATGAAACAGCAATTCTCAATAATATTTCTCTCCTGCTTAATTATTATCCTATCATTTTTACGATTTACCACGATATTTGAGTCTCTATTTTTAGGTCGAGATAGCGCAGATCGAATTATGTGAACGCTACATAAAAACGCGTTAAACGCCGGTAATTTTACGATGCGTTGGAAATAGCTAGGGATACGTCAACATCTATCAGGTGATAATTATAACGATACGCGAGCATTATTTTAAACCATCGACTAATGAGAGTATGGTTATTCATAAAAGCGATGTATCTCGATGAATGCAAAGCTCCCCTGGTTACGCAGCGTGGGACTCTTTTTTATAACAGTCCCATTTATCTTTTTTTTTTTTAACGAACTTCGAAATATCAATTGCGACGCACAACGTATATGCACTCGTGAAAGTACAAAAAATAATTAAGATAGAACGCAATATGCACAATAAGCGAAGGAAATTATTTAATGATGAATCCTCACTATATATACGAAAAGAATGGCTTGCTTTTGAAGCATGTAAACATTTAATTAGATGTAAACATGTAAATAATTATGTCGAATCATCAAAATATGTACAGTGAGTGCAAAAAGTAATTCGTACAGAGAAAATATTTTTTTAAAAAACTTTATTTTTAAAAAGTAAATATTATCCAGCGAAAAATGAATCATCGAATTGATGTCGAATCGATACGCTGATTTCATCACCAATTCGACGTCGATTTGATGTTTAATTGATGATCATTTCTTGCTAAGTAATTAACAATTGTTCATAGATAATAAAATAAACTGTATGTTTCTTAAAATTATATCAAAAAGATGTGTATTATAGAAAATATCTGAAAAATAAGTGAAAATTAAAAATTCTATTGTTTGGATGCTCAAAAGTATTTGTCGAGAAATTTAGCTTTTAAAATCAGGAACATGCGAAACTCGTTTATTTATGTTAGAACAGAATATATTCATTGTATAAAATTGCTAATTAATGTTTATTTTTTACAAATAGACTTTTTTTTA
>Ga0157364_1005171_pt1 | contig 13219 bp, 4 predicted proteins | sample AttsexASBM2_FD_111476 | JGI IMG/M metagenome (GOLD analysis project Ga0157364, IMG submission 111476) | Fungus gardens microbial communities from leaf cutter ant in Ribeirão Preto, State of São Paulo, Brazil - Atta sexdens ASBM2 | ecosystem: Host-associated > Fungi > Mycelium > Unclassified ... | reverse complement strand
TTATACTCTCTCACAATTAAGATCGGTCTTGCATCAGGGAATATACCGATTTTAAATTCTATATTACAATATTTATAGCTGCTGCTAACTTGCCATTATGTATAATTTGTTTACCTTTATATTTACCTTTATATTAATGTAAGTATTGCATAATCTTTATTCTTTATTCCTCGATAATTATTTAATTTTGTTAATTGACATTATAAATTTAAGCATTTATTATTTATGTTTCGCGTTGTGCTTTTTGTTCTAATGAAATTTTTATATATAAGTACATAAAGTTATAATTTATTATTGGTTTATCATATTTTAAGTGCTAAAGATAATTTTTAAATTACAAACTGTTTAATGTTTATAGTCAATTTTTACGATAATTTATTGTATTTAGTTTTAGTTATTTCTATCAATATTATTAAGGATACATACAATCTTTTATATGATTTGACATCAAGCTACACGAGAATTTATTCATTTATTCATGATTGCCCTTTCTCGCTATTAACCGATGAATTGGTTCGGAATCATTCTTCATTACATCTTTATTTTTATCAAGTTTGACTACATATGATATGGTTGCGATATACCGTCTTTTGTAACACGAAGGTAAGATGATTCTTAGAAATCTGTTATATTATCTATTGTAATTCGAATGTGAGATGTTCCTCATAATATAATTAATATAATTAGACATTTGGATGAATATTTACGTATTTCTGTGGCTGATGAGGACTAAATATAGTTGAAACGTACCATTGAAACTTATCGTCGGAAAATTATAATTTATGATGAATAAATATTATTTAGTACACCTAAATATAGCTTTAATGTATTGATCTGAGTTTTATTATTTGTTTTTTTGTTAGTATTGAGTAGCAATTTAACAGTCAAAGATAAAAATTTTATTAAACAAAAATTACTGATAGTTTATATTTTTTATTAGAATTGAAATCAATAAAACTTAATTAATCTGACAATTGTGAGTCTGATAACTCATGATATTTTACTGATTTAATTCCTTGGACCAGATTTGGTTGGCCGATCATCAGAACCAGGCTTATAATTTATCTAGCGTCCGATTTGGATACGGATCTTTCGAACTTCGGAACAAATTTTCAATAAACCGCAAAAGTGATCACAAAACGCATGATATTTTTAAATTCTACACTCTTTAATTATCTTATTTTAAATCAATAGGTTTTTCTTTAAATTTTCGCACGACGGCTGAAAATACATATTTGCATCTATGAATGTTATGACAGAGAACTGTCAAACTGCTGTCACATGTTCGGTGACTTATAAGGACTTTACATTATAAATAGTACACAAATCTGCTTAACTTAATTCATTTAAATTAAAAAAGTCCTATTTGGAATACGGATTTAGGTCACTCTCCCCTATTGTATGTCTCTGGAATAATACATTAGCCTCCGAGCATTGTAAGTATTCATTCAAGAACTAAATCAAAAACTTTACACGCGTTTCTCAAAATCTGTTTTTTTTTGCATTTTCTTCAATTTTGTATACATGATTGAAAAAAAAGTATTTGATCAATCGACTTTTTATAAGATTCGTTAATAGTTAGCTAATAGTCAACCATCCGATGAATCTAAAAAATAAATTAAATAAAAATCAACATTATTACACAATTTTTTTTTGCATAAACAAACGACTGCTAATCTGATGAAAATCGTAACCTTTTTTCAAAATTTTAATTTATTTATATAAGTACTTTTTAAAATTTTTAGATTCATTTAGAATGATATTCTATATAAATTAAAAATGTCTTTTTATTTTTTGTTTCCGGCTAAAATTACAGCCGTTAGAATGTGCACAAAATCGTAATGTCGTGGCGAAGCGCGAAACTAAATATTTATGTTTTTATTATTTATAATACTTTTTTTCACATAAAAATTTGTACTCTACAATAGTTATACTAAAACGTGCAAAAAAATTGAAATCGATAAATATTAGTTTTCCTTTTGAAAAATAAAAAAATACCAAAGAATATCTTGTCTTTGATCTCCTAATGTAGGAAATCTCTTTAAAAATAGACAAAATTATTTTTAATTATTATTAACATATTGTAACTTTTAAACGGTGCACTACAAACAACTATAAACAAAACACTATTCACTTTTTGATAAAAAATTTAAAATAATTGTTGAGTTTAGGGGCCTCACTTCCGATATTGAAAAAATTAATCTCATTTAACGCGTTTTTGCATAAAATGAACGAATCTGGCAAAAAAAGTGTCGCTCTATCCTGCAAATCAAGATATTAATTGTTAAAGTTGACAGATATTCAGATTAGAAAATCTGTCAATCAATAGAGTTACACAAATTCTCTGCTTTAAAAATAAATTTTTTGCTTTAAAACACAAATTCTTTGCTTTAAAACACAAATTCATTGCTTTAAAAACACAAATTCACTGCTTTAAAAATACAAATTCGCTGTTTTACAAATACAAATTCACTGCTTTAAAAACATAAATTCATTACTTCAAAAATACTAATTCACTGTTTTAAAAATACAAATTTACTTCTGATGCAAAGAATTTGTGTACTTAAAGCAGTGAATTTTTGTTTTTAAAGCAGTGAATTTATGTTTTTAAAGCAGTGAATTTATGTTTTTAAAGCAGTAAATTTGTGTTTTTAAAGCAGTGAATGTGTGTAATTAAAGCAGAACGTATACGTAGAGCTGCCTCTAGTCGGAATGATAGATATCTTAGCGAGTTATTTAATAAAGACTTTTATGTTGTATCCACATTTTGTTTGTTTTGCGCAACAATTACCGTGCCTGACTCCTATTGCTCTATTTCATTTATTTTCTTTGTAATTAGTAAAGTCTTTACGAATTAACTTATATTTAAAAAATAAGGTGTTTCGTTTAAAAAAATCGATTTGACCTTGATTTGATTTTGACGGCGCCACTCAAATTGATAAGATCAGTAAATAGGTCATTTTAAATCACACAACCTTTGTATGAAACATTTTTCTCAGAAATGTTTATTTTTTAAGATTTTTAAGAAATCTGGTACTTCTTTAACACCCAGTATATTTCATATTATATATATGACCAAAATCTTCTCCGTGTCAAAATCATCAGTATAAGCATTTTTAAGCAGACACGTGCGAAAGATAACTTTCTTGTTGATCCTCAAAAGTGCGACGTTATCGTATTACTAACTTCCAATTTTCGAGAAAATGTATAAAATCAAAATTTTTATTGACTCAAACTTTAATATTATGCGATAAGTATTTGCGATCTTGTTCTATGCAAAAAAGTTTTTTTATGATTTTGTTTACTTTAATATACATTAGTTTTCACAGCTATAGCTACCATAGTATTGAATAACTATTATAATCACTTTTTCAGTCACTGACATTTGATATTCATTTTAAGATAAATCAAAATTGACACTTGATATCAATTTTTACCACGTGAGCAGTTTTTAATGTTAAAAATGAGCGTCAAGAGTGCCATCATAAAGTACCGTAATATTACAATAATTATTCAATATTATAATAGCTATAGCTATACGTGAAAACTGAAATGTACATCATAAAAATAAACAAATGAAATAAACAAAATCATAACAAATTTTTCTGTGTTAGAATGTTTATTTAAGATATATATTTTTTACTTTATATTTTAAATAAATTTTTGAAATCTATTTTATATCTTTCATTTTTATTTTAAATAAATCGTATCAGTTATTTTATCGCGAACTCTGATTAACTTTTAAAGTTAACAACATTTTAAAAAATATAGGAGCAATAAATTTCTTGTATTAAATTAGAGAAGCCTTGATTTCGGCGGTAAGAATTCATAAAAATATGTTATATATTTTTAACAATTTAAAAGGAGCAATAAATTTCTAATTATATTTAAAAGCACATTATACTTAGAATATTTTGATACTAGAATACACAGGATAAAATAGATCACACATATCTTTTTCTTTTGGAAATGGATAGCAATCGGAAATTGAGAAAAAAATTTCATTACCAATGAATTACCTATGAACTACCTAATGGTGGTATTTTGATTTTTTGGAAATTATCAGAAGTATGTATATCTGAGTTAAATCTGAAATTTTTAATGGGAACGTAGGGCATCATTGAGTAGATCTTTTAAAAATAAAAACTGTTACTTAAAATCTTTTTAACATCACTTATGGTTTTCGAGAAAAACAAGAAAATGTCAGATGAGTCATCCATTTTTTCCAGACATAGAAAATTATTTATTTCAATTAAAATTTTTAAAACGAATTCCGTATGATAAATAGGATGGTCTTTGCTTTTAGAAATAAAAAAATGTAATTGCACGTTATTCAATGCAGTACAAGTAAAAAAAAGAAATAAAAAGAAAGAAAGAAAGAGCGTAGAAAGAAAGCCTTGAATTTTTATTTGAAACATAGGTAAGTATGATAAGTATACATCTACAGAAAAAAAATTTTTTAATCAATAAAATCAATGCCTTTGATGATCTTAGCTGAATCTTAAATACTAATATAATTCTGTGTGAATTTTATACGTATGCAATCCTTTAAACTGCTGAAATGATTTTTCGGTCTTGAAATCCAAACTCTATTAAACTATCACAATAATTTCACGAAATAAATAAATCTATTAATTTAACAATTTGATGCTTTTCCGTATCTTAAAATGATAGATAGATCTTAATAATACTGAGTGACATATTAAAATCTGTAAATAATTCTTATTGCGAAAAATATTACCGTGGCCGGGAATCGAATACGGATGTCTTGCATTCCGTACGGGCGTCCTAAGCCTTTAGACTACTGAGGCTTTAGTAATATTCTTCGCAATAATTGGCATATGTGGGAAAATATTAAAAACATTGATTTTATTGATTTATATTCTCACATGGATTGTATTCTCTCACGATCAAATAGATCCAATATTTAATATTGATTAAATATTTTTTAATAAAAAATTTTTAATATTTTTTATTATTAAGAAAAAATATATTTCTTATTAGTTTGCTACATTTTTCCTAATTCTTTTTATTTTTTTTATCTTTTCTGCATTGAATAATGAATAATTACATTTTGCAGCTTATATTTCTAAATTTAGAAAGAAAAAATAAGATATATAAATATATAAGCCATTAACCTGAAAATGAAATTAATACTAAAATATTTGAAATAAATTTTCGTTTCATTTATTGTTTCCTGTATGTAATTATTAGGCACGAAGGAGGACTCGATAGATAGGCATTTTTTTTTTAATTAAATTTTCAAAATATTTTCATGCTTCATCTTAAAGATATAACTAGTACTATAGATTAAAATAGTAATAAAAAAATTTGGATCCTTTTAGATCTGATCATTTTTTTAAGATGAAACAGGAGAGCTTAATACAAAATAATACAAAAATTTGGATAAATATACCGAATAGAGAAGTCCCTTATGACCTTGACCTTGACATATGTGTCAAGATTGTGAATAATAACGTCAAGATTATGAAAATCCTGAATAACAGCCAACAGATTTTAGCCGTCACTCATTATTTGTTAAAAAATTATTAAGAGAAATTTTTAAAATAACATCTGTTTTCTATTATATAGAACAAAAATGGTCTACTTTAAAATATATTTCCTGCTTTAAAAACAAAAATTTTCTTTGAAAACTTTATTTTCTTATATAATTTTTTATATAAGAAATTATATAGTAACACATAGAGACGCACGCCTTTCTACACTTCGCGTGGAAAGTCGTGCGCTTCACAACAAAGGAGGAAGTGTGTGGAAGTCACTTCGTGTGGAAAATCATGCGCTCCGTAGTAGGGGGAAAGTAGGGTAGAATTTGCTTCGCGTGGAAACTTATACGGCCCGTAACAGAGGAGGAGGTAGGATGGAAGTCGCTTCGTATGAAAGTCCCCTAAACAAAGAGGGAGGTGGGATAGACCACACCTCACATAGAAAATTGTATTCCCCTAATCAGTCCATCTTAAATCTCTTGCTTAGAGTCATCCAACATACAAAGCTTTCGTACAAAACGAAAAAAATAATTACTTTGATTGTTAATAACTTTTTAATGGATAACAAGCGACGGTTAAAACTTGGAAGATGGAGTGGAAGTCATTTCACATGGAAAGTCGTTACGCTTGAAAGCAAAGGGGAGATGAAAATCATTTTTTGTTTTTTTCAGCAAGAATCTATTTTAAAGTAGAGAATTTTTATTCTATGCAGTAGAAAAGAAATGTTATTTTTTTTTAATTTTCTTAATAACTTTTTAACGAATAACGAGTAAGAGCTAAAACCTGCTGGAGGTTACTCAGGATCATGATCTTGACAACACATATCAAGATCAAGGTCATAGGGAAAGACTTATACCTTCGGTATAATTATTAAAAATTCCTTATTCCTGAAATATGTTAAATGATTTGAGTAACAATTGAAAATAGAAATTGTTAAATAGCAAATTTAGTTGGTAATAATGTTTTGGCATATAAGTGGATATAATAATATAATTATGTACATATGTATTGATCAGCATGTTCTTCAGTACTATATAGACATATGGCTATTATAAATTTGAATGTGAGTTTAAAAAGATCCATGCATTATTAAAAACTTAAAAGATACTTTGCCTGTTTTCTAATGTTCAGAAATAGCTGGTAACAATTAGTAATTGGTTGATCATGTGGATGAATTTCTGGTCCCGTACTAGTAGCCTCGGTCGCTTCATTAGCAGAAACCGTAGCTGCAGCTTGTTGTGCTTCTTTACTAGGTTTCATTTTTCTCTTTCTAGGATGAAGTTCGACAGGTGGTGCTGGTATACTAGCGTTAGACATCGCTGAAGAAGTAGTTACCGAAATATTCTCCAAATTTTCCATACTGCTATCCTTTTGATTTTTCCCGGCAGCTTCTATATTTTTGTCCGATTTCTCCACGGCTATGTTACATTTCGAGACAATTCCCATATTTGTGGATTCTGATGAATTAGTTTTACCTACATCAGATCCAACTATTTCTGGCGTAGGTGAGTGATGCCTTTGTTGCGGTGAAGAGTTATTCGAACGATCTATAATAGTATTAACTGGTAATGGTGATGAGGTGGAATAACCTCCATTACCAGACGAAGAAACAGCTTCTTTTGGTGCCGTGGAACCGTTATTACCATTTCCAGTCCTATAACAATATAATTGTAAGAATATATAATGCTATTTATAAATAACACAAATTATTCTTGTTTAACATTCGAAGAATAAAGACATAAAAATGATACTTGGGTGGCACTCGGATGGGAATCTAAAATAGGTATTCTAACATAGGTAGTTTTCGAAGTTATAACAGTCAATTTCAAGACAGTGTCAAATTGCAAAAAAAGATATTGAAATTATATTAAATACATAGATGCAGCGAGAAAAATGTAATTGGAGCAAAAGATTAGATTTTGTACAATTCATAAAGAATAAAGCTAGTGCTAGTTAAAAGAACTCCTTATGAGGCAATATTTGGACAGCCAGCAAAAATTGGACTTGTTTCATTCATTACCTTAAGATGTTATTCAAGAAGTAAATAGCGAAGAGGAACTGGAAAAAATTTTACAATAAAGTAGAATGCAACAAGAAGATATATTTAAAAACAATTTGCAAGAAAATGCTATTCAAGAAGAAAACATATTAGCAAATGTGTTATTAGAAAGAGCTTTGCGACAAGATTTTGCTAATAAAAGAACGGCGAATTTCAGAAGAACTATTAGAAGATATATTACAAAATGATATTAAAAGATAAGAAAGAAAATACAAAACTTGAAAAAGTAAAATACATGTAAAATATGTGAGACATCTTTTAATTTCCTTAATATCGATGTTTGTAAACTTGGCTCTCATGAAAATTAAAAGCAATATAGAAGAAACTAAAGCGAATTTAGAAAATCAAGCAAAGCGAATGAAAATGATTTCTAATGCTTCCCATTCTTAAGTTAAAATAGGAATGACCGTATGAATTAAAATGTCAGATGTAAATAGAGGCAGAAGATATTAGCATGTATTATCGAAAAAACAGATGATGAATATTTTCAATCAGAGACAAAAAATGGGATTCTTAAAGATTTATATTCAAGATCTCAATTCAGTATATGTCCTGAGAAGTTAATTTCAATAGAAAATATTATAATAGAAGAGCGATCTCTTAGCTTAACAGTAGCCAATGAATAATCTAGTGGAAGATCAAGATTTTACGAAAAATGTCATTGCAAAACAAAAAAATGCATGTGTTTAAAAAAGAAATTTTTATGTAATTCAAAGTTCCATCAGTTTATTGCACTTGTTACAATAAATAGAAAAGTATTATTCATTTTTATTATTTACTTTTATTAAAATATTTATTTATTTTTCTAAAGAACGTTATGTATATTTTATTGAAAAATATATATATTAAAAATACATATTTACACTATGTTTCTAAACTTACAAAATAAAGTATCAAATTTTTATTTTGTTAATACGAAGTGTTAAGTTTTTATTTCAATTTCTTAAACATACCAATAAACATACCATAAAAAATTAGATTCGCAATATTACATGTTTCTACTAATAGTAGCAAATGTATGCAATAATAAATATTTACATGTTTATAAATTAACTGCTAAAGACTAAGTGAATACCGCAATTATATTAACAAAAACATATCCCAACATTCCGTAATTACAGAACATAGAATTGATTCTAATTTGATGATTTCGAGTGGAATAAAATCAGTCTTAGAAAAAAATCATTAAATAAAAGACTAATTTCTGAGACGATATTTATTAACAAACAAAAAAAAAAGATTGATTAAATCCATGACTTGTTTAAATGATTGACTTGTTTGATGTTGACTTGTTTAAATTGATGATAGTTTAGAATGTTGTTTTGTTTAAAAAAAAATCGATACCCCCATCTTTTGACTTTATTTATTTTACTTATGTATAAGAACATACGTATTACAAGTTCACATCATATAATTTATCTGTATTGTAAGATTATATAATGGCACATCGTTAACTGGAGTTCATTGTAAGTCTACATATGTATATTTATATTTATATAATTGTTTCAAAATTTTCATTTCGAATTAAAAAAAATTCATTTAAAAAAAAATTGACATAATTTTAGATAAACATATAAACAGTTTAACATAGATTTTGAATATTCAACGAGATATCACAGACGATGTTGTTTTATGAATTTATACTGAGCAATAATGTAACGATGGCTTGGTTTTAACTATTTTATATCAATCCAATACTTTAATGTATACTGAAGAGGATTCAATCCATAGGTGTGTAATCAAAACGTGTGTAATTAAATTATGAATATATTGAACTTATCACACGAAGACCTTGTGTTGGCTCACATTTTCTTCTATATTTTTTGATTTATTCTTTGAAGTCTGATATTACTACTTTTATTGAATTATAAATTTATAAAGTAAAGCGTTAATAAGTTTTCATAAAATAAAGTGTCATTAAGTTTTTATTTTAATTTCTTAAACATGTATAAAAAATTATACTCACAATATATGTTTTTACTAATAGCAAATGCATGTACTTAATAAATAAATACTTAGTGCGCAAAAAATGCAACTTTCTTTTAATTACCATTATATTTGCTGGGTGTAGAGATTCTACAATTAGAGTTTGGCGAATGTGGACCAAAAATGATGAATAAAAAAAGATAAATATTACTTTCTCAAATGAATGCATGCGTAAAAAGTTTTAGAACGTGACAGGTAATACGTGACGACAATAACTGAAGAAATTAATTGAGTTGATCAATTGATCGAATTATGCAATTGTAATTTGTTAATTTTATATTTGTTCGAAATCTCGAAGCGATTTCAGCCTCTTTGATACAAGTTTTATTTATTTGCTTGTAGCTATCTTTCTTTTCTTCAGACTCGTATCTTTCTTTTCCAACAATGTCGGATACGAAGCTATCCGAAGAATACCGAATGGATCAAAGTGGAAAACCAATCAAGAGTTATACTCGCTTTCGCCAAACTCTGATTATAGTGTAAGAAACAGCCTTAATAATCAGTTATTTTTCCATTGTTGTGCCACTGCGCCATATGCGCACGCAGTCCTTCTTGCTGACGATTAATCGCTAGTCAAGTAGTTCTGCAACGCCTGCGCCAAGTGGTCTTTTGCTATCGTATCTCTTCCCTGATTGGAGAATCATGCGAGTGTCACGCCACTTCCGGTCCCGACTGTGACGAGAGTCTCTCAGCGGCATTCATTCTGGACACACGTATTATCTCTCAATTATATTAATAAAATACATTTATTTCTCAGTTCTCAACCAGTGTAATCGACTTATTGCTCGATGCCCTCTTCCCAGGTATATTCTGTTATCGCCAGTTACATTAAGTTCTTCTCAACATTCGTATCCGCCATTAGACCGTGTTACTCGACGGTACTTCCCGAATTCTCCCTGGCAGTTTTTCCACGACAGTACTGTAACCTAGATTGTCCCTGCCTTACAATAGGATCTCTATTGGGTATGACGCAGTAACGCCATCTACTGTATAACAGCGCCATTTTTGATATATTATATAATAAAGTTGCATTGGTTTTACATTCTTGTAAATCGTATTAAAAATGTTCATCAAAGAAAAAGATACGATTTACTCCACGTCCAAACAGCAATTCGAAAAATTTATCGGCTTGTAAGATCAAAAATTTATCTTGTTACTGTTCAACTATATTCCGTATCAAATCAAATATTCGTAAGCTCTCAATTCCCAGGAAGTCAGACAGTAGTCATTCACGAATTGCACGCACTTCAGCTCTTATTAGATCGATCAACAGTAAGATTGCCCGCAATCTTGTTCGTTCCATGCGAAAAATGATAAAGAAGACAAATGTAAGCGCAAGCACTGTTCAAAGAGTGATTAAATTGGATCTTAAAGCAAAGAAATACGATTTTGTTTATTGACGAAAAAATGTTTACTATTGATTCAGTATCAAATAGTTAATCGTTATATCAGTCTTCCAAAGACTTCCGAAGTGCTTGAAAATGTACAATTTTCCTTTCATACTAAGCATCCGGTGGATGTAAATGGTTTGGACTTGTAACTTCTGATAAGAAAATGGACCTTGTTTTCATTCAAAGTGATTTGAAAATAATAACAGACAAGAACATTCTTATGTTCTTTTTTGCCATGGATCATTAAAAACTATCCAAGTTTTCTATATCTCAACAAGATAGAATGCCAGCACATATCGCCAAGAAAACGCAAGAATGGTTATAAGAGAATATTCTCGGATTTTGATCGAAAGATTTGTGGCCACCCAACTCATCAGATTTAAAGACTCTCTAGACTATAGCATTTAGGCGTTTGTTAAGACTAAAGCTGTGTTCACTCCTATGTCAACAATGATTCATTAAAGACTGCAATCGTAAGACGTGAAGGGATATGTCTGAAGCTTATATCCGTAAAGTCTGTTCCTGATTCCAAGCTTGCATTGAAGCAATGATTGCAGTTAAAGGAAATCATATCAAATAAATATTTGGTAGGATAAAATATTTGTGTTTCAATCGAATTTATCCCGTTCACTCATTTTATTTAACTAAACTGAAGTATTAGTTGTGAGAGTCGCATTTTTTTTGCGCATACTATATATGTTCATAAATTTATAAAATAAAATGTTATTTAGCCTTCTTTTCTTTTCATTTAAGATAAATGTACATTTACTAGTTAATGTATGTATTTACTAAAATGTTTATTTTTAGATCATAATCACACTACAGATTGTCAGTTACGGTTGTCAGTTCTATTTTCACTAATCACGTTATAGTTAACCTGAACTCGCTACATCATGATTGATATCTAAAATAGAATCGACAACTTATATATATATGATTACAGCCTTACGGAGACGACTTGAAATATGCTTTTACTAACGTGTCATCGCAAATGTGTACACCCAAGGACTTTGATTCTTTCCCTCGGTTACTTTTTTAGAACTTTCAAAAATTCAAATTATTTTGTCTTTATGTTAAATTTAGTTGTAAGCAGATGTAAGATTTAATTATGTCATTAATCGCGCACAGATTATGAGCAATTAATGTAAAAAGGTTATTAAGATCATTTCAGTTTTTGTAAAAATTTCCGAGGGAAAGAATCGAAATTCTTAGGTGTACATTGTTTAGTAAATTTACTAGTAATTTACTAGTAATAGCAGACATTTTTATCAGTTGATACTTTTGCTAAAACTTTACATAAATGCTTATATTGAGTAAGTGTATACATTTACTAAATTCCATACTTTGACTGTGACATATATATATATATATACATAACTCAAATTACGTCAGATTTTTAATTATAGCATCCATATTATTCTTAGAATTGTTACAAAATATGAGCACTTTATGAAGGAACATAAGAAACAGATTGTAAGAAAAATTATAATTTTTGATTTTGATAATTTAGTTAGGAAAATAGAGTCGCAAAGAGAATGATTTTGTTTGGCATACGATGGAGGGAAGTGTTGAAGGAGAACTAGCAAGCATCTGGCAACACCAGCGTTAGTTTGCCTTTATCTGTATATATTTTCTTTCTTCTGGCGGGAATGAGGTATCGCCACCGAACGCCGCGATGGGATCTGAATTTTTGAACAGTATTGTCGTGCTAGTACTATAATCCAATAGAATTAGACTCAAAAAGATTCGTTCAAAAATTGTAAGTTGACATTTCTCTTGACGAAAATCTTCGGGAGGCCATTAGAAAAGAAATGCATATGTTTGAGATTCGCAAATTGTGTGGGAAATATGCAAAAAAAATTCGGATAGTTGCAAAAAACAGATTTTTCGCTTATAAAACGAAAGATATCGATATAGAAAAAAGTTCAGCATGAAAAATATAGGTATTCAAAATACCTATAAAGACGTAAAACATTAAAATCAGTCTATTAGTTAAATAAAAAAAAAATTAAAACTTTTTTACTCGCTTTATTCATCGAGATTTAAACGCAAAAGTTTTGAAATTTTCGTAAAATGTAGCCTTCATGATGACGACAACAAATTTAGTCCTGAAATGTTCATTAGTTTTTACAAAAAGTCATTTTTTCACTAAAAACCTGTCTGCGGAAAATTTAATTTCTTCATCTTTGAAGAATAGATCACATAGATGTAATTTACAGATGTTTCTTTTTCAAAAGTTGCACTATCACTTACAATTAATAACAAAATCATTTTTTGCA
>Ga0157364_1005170_pt1 | contig 13220 bp, 20 predicted proteins | sample AttsexASBM2_FD_111476 | JGI IMG/M metagenome (GOLD analysis project Ga0157364, IMG submission 111476) | Fungus gardens microbial communities from leaf cutter ant in Ribeirão Preto, State of São Paulo, Brazil - Atta sexdens ASBM2 | ecosystem: Host-associated > Fungi > Mycelium > Unclassified ... | reverse complement strand
CTCAAAACCTTAGAGTTGGTAATGAGACTAAACCTTATACTGGGTTGATACAAGAGAACTCGATAAGGAGCTCCTACTCTATCTACCACTATATATACTGTATTGTCCTGGTCCGTGCTACAACATTATATTACTGACCCTAAAGTCCATGCTCTGTTCTCATGTCCTATTACTCATCCACATGTGTTTTCCATAAGGCTACCATGCTTCCTACATGTGCCTTGACGTCATATCTTTAATCTCCGCTGTACATGTGCACACCATGTGTACACCATGAGAAACTCATGTCCCTTGACATCACTCCTAACCCTAACTCCTTCTAGACTCTTCCCGATCCTTCTAGACCCTAAGTCCTTCCAGACCGCTCTAGACTCTACTACATGACTTCCAGGTCACATGCCTATCTCCTAACCCTTTGTCCGTTGTAGACTAATAATATACTACTGTCCTATTCCTGTCTACTAACCCTAACCCTAAAGTCTGTCCACATCCTTGCGCTATAACATATATAGTAGTAGATACTATTTTGTATCTTTACATTTTACTAATTGATTATTTTCTTACTTCTTTCTTAAGTCTTTGTCTTAGTTGCAATCTGAACTATGCTTAGAACTGTAATACTCATCATTATTGTCATCATTATTAAACTTCTGAATTACTTCTAAATCTCTGAAAGTATATCCAAGGTTCAGATATTATAAATGAGTAAGTAAATGTTAGATAAGTGCTATTCATAATGGAAGTCAGATAGATCAGATATATTTGGATAAGTATATAATATAGGTTAAATATGCACAGACTAGCTTCTTGTTATGAACTTAAGACCTTAGTATTGGTCAAAAGAAAGAACCTTGTATAGGGTTTATACAAGAGAACTTGATAGAGAACTCTGTACAAGATTGTCTACCTTATATACTAATACCTAATGGTCTGTGTGAGCTATTTCTAGTCTACCCTAAACAACCATATGTATGTCTTAAGGTCAACATATGTTTTACACATTGTATGATATCATTCTTCTATATGTCTCATGACTTGTGACTGTGTCATCTGATGTGATCTGCTGTATGACAGCATGATCTTGCCACTCCACCTCTAACTCTATGTTCTAAAAATAGAAAAAAAGTAGAAAATGAATCAAAAGAGGAATGAGAATAAAAGGGAACATGAAAATTAAGTTTACTACCTTCATTTTTGACACTTCTAGAGATATATAAAGTAGTCTACTTTATAATAGAAACTCTATTAAGTTCTCTTATATTACTTAATACACAAGTATGCTTTTGCCTTAATACTTGGGCCTAAGTCATAATACAAAACTAAATTACAACTCTACTAATGGAAAAATCTAAAGACACCAATCTCTTAAGTCTTTAGGTAAAGACAAAAGAACTTAATAATGTTCTTAGTACAAGATAATCTATCTTATATATTATAGACTGTGGTTTGTATGCATACTATAATTAATCTACTCTCAAGTACATATGCTTTCTATAAGGTCAACATATTATTATTATATTATATGATATTATTTGTTCCAGAACCTTCTATATTTTTCTTTGTGTCATATGATTGTATGACTATGACTGTGACATATGTGACTACCCTGTAACAGGTGTCATACTTTGTGACTTGTGTGACTGTCATATGTGATATCACATCATACTTTCTGTCTAAGTCTAATTCAAAATAAGAAAAAATAAAATGAAACTAAGTTTATTGTTTACAATTCTGACAATATAGTAGATAGATCAAACATATCAGACTAATAAAGTGTTCTAGTTCCAATAATAAATTATCTCTATTCTTTCTACTAATTTTCAAAATTTACTCAACTAGGTTTATTATCTCTACTTCTTATTAACTATTATTTTCTTTTTTAGACTTAGCTAAAGATATAATATAATGTTATATTTGATGGTGACAAATATTATAAAGCATGATAGAAGTGTGATATATATCACAGTCATACACAGTCATATGACTTGGTAGAACATTATAAAAGTAAATTACTCTATAATAGAAACTTTATCAAGTTCTTTTGTATTATTCAATACACAAGTAGCTTTTTGATCCAATACTAAAAGTTTCCTATAGATATAAATGCTATACAAAAACTTTATCTTATACTTACCAAAGGCTGTTACTAATATGGAGATCTGAATTACATTATCTGTAAATATATAGTGAGGCTAGATATCTGACAGTTAATATCAAAACTGTAAGCAGTAAACTCTAAATTATTTTCATTTCCTTTCCGTTCTTATTTTCTTTCTCATTCCAAATCATCTTTCTTTCTATTCTTAGAACTTGGATTAGGGTGACCAGATCATGTGGTCACACATCAGTCACATCAGATGACATGGTCACAAGTCATGAGGTACATAGAAGGATATAGAAGGTTCTAGAAGGATGACATCATACAATATATGCAACACATAGTGGTTTAGGAGTAGTTAGCACAGACTATGAGGTTTTAGTATATAAGGTAGACTATCTTGTACAGAGCTCTCTATTGAGTTCTCTTGTATTAACCCAATACAAGGTTCATTTGCTTGTCCAACACTAAGAACTTGAGTTTGTAACATTAGAACTTAATTCTCTTTCCTGAGACTGTTTAGCACAGGACTCTCACACACTTGACTCTCTATCCATCCTCGACCAAAGAACAATACAGTCCTTTAGTCAAGAAGAATTGCCAGACCCTAGGCATAAGGAGTATACCAGTTAGGCAGGAGAAGCCTAGCCGTTTGATTGCATCAAAGCCCACTGGTGCATCTCAGATGTATTACCTTGTGTGAACATGCTCTATACCTTCTTCAAAATATCAGCCTTATGCTACAAGTCTCCTTGTGACTTGTCTACACAGAGGAATGGTAGCTGTTCTTAAAACACTATCTAGAGTAGAACAGCCTTCTTCGGTCAAAATCGTTTACAAATTCAATTAGGGTAGTAACTAGAGGTAATCAGTAGAATGTGTAGGGAGGACAAGAAGAGGGCCTGCTATTACTTACAGAGATTTTGTCATCGGAATACAAATCAGAGAGTGAAACCAGTGCAGGTTCTGTTCTCCCTCTATACATATTATCACCTCCTACACCTCCACTATTATCATCATCACCAACATCAACCATACCCCCCCTTACAAAATGAGTCAACCCAGCTATCCTGCCATTATAAGGCAACTCCAAGAACAGATTGTGGCACTAACAATACAGGTAGAAGGAAGCACAAGCAGAGCAGTAGCAGGCATAGAGGTGGTAAGGCCACCAACATTCAATGGGACCTCCTCGAAGGTCTCAGGATTTGTGACAACATGTAAGTTATATATAAAGGTGAAGTTGAGGGAGGTGGCAGTAGAGGAACAGATTCAGTGAGTACTGTTATATATGCAGGAAGGATCAGCAGACATCTGAAAAGAGAACATCTTGGAGGATTTGGAAGGAGAGGAATTAGAATACGAATCGGTGGGGGAATTTTTGGCAGAAATCAAGAAAGAGTTTAGAGGAGGAGAAGAGGAGTTGTTAAAGGTGGCAGAATTGAAAAGGTTGGAACAAGGAGGAAGGACGATGGTATTACAAACTTAAGCCCTTAGTACTAGACAAAAGAGGGAATCTTGTATAGAGTTACACAAGAGAACTCAATAAAGAACTCTGTACAAGACTGTCTACCTTATATACTAATACCTAATGGTCTGTACAAGCTATTTCTAGCCTACCCTAAACAACTATGTGTGTCACACATGGTATGACATCATTCCTTCCAGAATCTTCTACTTTCTTCTATATGTCTTGTGACTTGTGACTGTTCCTGTCTCTGTGACTGCTGTGACCAGGTGGTTCTAATCCTAATCCTAGTTCTAAGAATAATAATAAAAATTGAAAAGAAAATAGAAATGGAAAAAGGAGTCAGAAGTTAAGTCCACTTTCTGCAATTTTTACAGATGGAAGAGTTCATTTAAGAGTTCAGGAGAGCAGCAAGAGAGAGTAGATATGAAGGGAGGCTGTTGATAGAAGAGTTCAAGAGAGGGATGAACAGAATAATCAGAAGGAAGTTGATAGAGGCAAAAAGGCCTCCAATAAGCATGGAACAGTGGTACAAACATGCTACTAATCTAGACAGGCATTGGAGGGAGAGTAGAAGAGAGGAAGAAAAGCTAAAGTGATCATGGGAACAGGGAGGAACAGCCCCTAGACAGCAGGAACAGCAAACACCATGACCACAAGTATGGCCAAAGAGGCAGGAAATGCCACCTCAGCAGGCAACAACAGGGCCCACTTTAATGGAAGAAGTAGAAAGAACAAATGCATGCAGTAGTAAGAAGTCAGAGGCAGGGACAAGGGATAGAGTTGTCAAGAAGGGATCCTTATGCTATGGACATAGATAAGGGGAGAAACTGCTACACCTGTAGAGGATTTGGGCACATGGCCCAACATCGTAAGAACAGGGAAGGAAGAATCAGAATTGGAGATGGCAGAAGACTGGAATATGGACAAAGATGGGAAAGAGAGGGAAATTCTAAACAATTGGACAATTTAAAAGAGGAGGAGAATTTAGAATCTCTCGACTAGATTCTAACAACATGTTTAATGTACTAGCTAGAGAAATAAAAGTTGGTGCATTGAACTCAGAGAGAATTGAAGAAAAGAACAAAAAGAAAGAAGCAAGACAGAAATAGGAAAAAGAAAAAAGAGAAGTCAAAGTAAGAAAAGTAGAAGAAAAAAAATCACTAAAAGAAGTAATGGTAAAGATTGGGTTGGAGAGGGTGGACATGCAAGAGGGAATAACAGTGGAAGCACTGTTGGATAGTGGTACCACAAGGCTGGTTATGAGTTTAGAATTTGCAAAAAAACAGGGATTTAAGTTGAAGAAGATAGAGAGGCCTATATATGTGAGAAACATGAATAGTTCATTCAAAAAAGAAGGACCAATTAAACATACAGTAGAAGTGAATATCTACTACCAAGGGCATAGAGAGAGGACAAAGATTGATGTAATAAGGGGCTAGAAGTGGAGTGTATACCATGGTAAGCTCGCCACAATCTGGAGATCGACTAAAAGACATGGGAAGTTAGAATGACGAGGTGCCCAGAAGAATACAAAAAGCAGTGGAGACCAAAGCAGGGAAAATCAGGGTGGCAGAAACAAAAAATAGAAGAGGCAAAAGAGGAATCAGGAAGAAAGCAGGAAGAAAAAGAAAGGAAGAAGGAGAAAATGATGGATGTGAAAAGAGTAGTGGAGAAGTGGTAAATTTGAGATGAAGAAGAGGAGGCAGCAAGATCAGGGGAAGAGGCAAGAAAGTTGGTACCAGAAAAATTCCATAAGTGGATCAAGGTGTTCAGAAAGAAAGCAAGTGAAAGGATGCTAACAAGAAAAATATGAGATTGTACCATTAACATGAAGGAAGGATTTGTACCAAGGAAGGAAAAGATGTACCCATTGTCAAGAGAAAAAAAAGAGGAAGTGCGTGAATTCATCAAGGAGCAATTGAAAAAAGGGTACATTAAACCCTCAAAGTTGCCTCAAGTATTCTTTGTAGGAAAGAAGGATGGGAAAAAGAGAATGATGCAATATTATTGGTATCTCAATGAGTGGACAGTGAAGAATAACTATCCATTACCACTCATCTCAGATGTAATCAAAAATATTAGTACCAAGAAGGTATTCACAAAGATGGATCTGAGGTAGGGGTACAATAACATGAGGATCAAGGAAGGAGACGAGTGGAAGGCAGTGTTTACAACTCTAGAGGGATCATTTGAACCCACTGTCATGTTCTTTGGATTAATAAATTCACCAGTGACTTTCCAGACAATGATGAATGAATTACTGAGGGACTTGATAAATACAGGAAAAGTAGCGGCATTTATTGATGACATAATAGTAGGAACAGAAGATGAGGAGGGACACGACAAGCTGGTAGCAGAGGTAGTAAAAAGACTAGAAGAAAATGATTTGTATGTTAAACCAGAAAAATGCAAATGGAAAGTAAGAGAAGTAAGGTTCTTAGGAGTGGTAATTGGACCGGAAGGAATAAAAATGGAGGAGAAAAAGGTAGAAGGAGTATTGGATTGGCTAACGCTGAAGTATATCAAGAATGTTCAGAAGTTTCTGCATAAATCCTTTTCTTACTCTCAAGCATTTTCCTAAGTGCAATCTGAGCTCGAAGTTAAGATCATAACATTTGGTAAAGTGTCATTGAGCTTACCTTGCAAAAGGAGAGGTACATAGTGGTTAGTCCACACACAAATTAGGTAAAGTTACTGCCAGATAAAGAACAAAACATATATGATGTAGACCACAAAAATAACCAAAATGAGTTCACAATAAACAAACGATATTGATGTAGTATCAGAAAGACTTGGATTCTTGCAGATCACAAACAAAGTCTCAGAAGAAATATATGAACAATTAGATGAGGAAATGTCTGTAGCACTAGTACCAGTAATGATAAACAACAACATACAGGCTATAATACCAAAGAGCATGGTTCCAGATCCAGGATAGTTTGATGGAAACCAAACAAAATTTAAAGTCAATTATTCCTCAAGAGTAACAGGATCATGAAGATTGATGATAGGATCACAGCAATCCTAGCTTGCCTTAGAGAAGGTGTAGCAGATATCTACTCTCAGAAGAAGCTAGATGAATTGAACAAAGAATTAGAAACCCAAGATTGGAAAGAATTTGTTAAAGAAATCAAGACAACATTTAGTGACAAGACAAAGGTAGCAGATGCTAAATGGAGGATAAAATCCTTTAAACAAGGAAAGAAGAACATGGCAGACTTCATGATCGAGTTCAAAGCTCTAGCAATGAAAGTAGACACAGATGAGCTATATACTATCTTTCTGTTGAAGAAGAATGTATAACAAGACATTATCAAAACTATACTAGGATATTCACCCATTACAGCACTAGAGTCACTCAAAGAATAGAAAGCAGCAATTACTTCAGTAGAACAAGGATACGAATCTACAGAAGGATGACATGACTATAAAACAGAAACAGGAATAACATATGGAGGAAGAGGACAATCTATGGATATAGATAGGGAAGTCCAACAACAACTTCAAATACAGGAAGCTGAAGTGCTTCAATTGCAACAAGTATAGCCACATGGTCAAGGAATGTTGGAATAAAAAGAAAGAGAAAGAAACCAGGAAGTGTTTCAAGTGTGACAAAGAGGAACACATTGCAAAAGACTGCAAAGGGAAACAGTCAATGAAGAAACAGAAGATTCAAGAGGAATCAGAGGATGAAGACAATGAAGAGAAGGATAAAAAACAGAGTTTTGGAGAAGATCTCAAGTAAGCATGGTATGAGAGATCTCCCCTGTAAATTCTCAGAACAAATATATTATTCTTAACTGATAGAGTAATGCTGAGAAAGAATTAAACATGCAAGCAAATGTTAAGACAAAGAATGGAAAAAACCTCAAGGTTAAGGCACTAGTCAATTCAGGATGTATATATACAGGAATCGATGAATAGTTAGTCAAAGACAAGAGAATCCAGATAAAACCAATCAACTTCTCATTTGAAGTTTTCAATGTAGATGGAACAAAGAATGGAGAGGTGACCAGAGTGGTGCCTCTAGAAATCAAAATTAATGGACACAAAAAGTAGCTGGAAGCTGCAGTAATGGACTTAAACAGAACAGACATATTTTTGGGACATGATTGGCTGGTCAAGCATAATCCAGGAATCAATTGAAAAAACAGGACAATACAGTTCACAAGATGTCCAAGGTCATGTAAAATAAAACACCAGGACATAGAATTCAAGACTAGGAGAACACAGGCTATGAAAAACAAGGAACAGGACAACTGGGAAATAGGAAAAAAACCTGATGTAACAAATCCAGAGAATTTACCAGACTACATTCAACCATTCACATACTTGTTTAATAAAAAGAAGTTTGAGAAACTACTGGAACAATGAGAATGGGATTATGAAATAAACCTCATGGAAGAAGCACCCAAGGAATTAAATGCAAAGGCCTATGCAATAACATTGAAAGAAAAAGAAGCTCTCAACTAGTGGCTGAATAAACAACTAAAAGCTGGGTTGATAGTAGAAATCAAAATTGAGATATATAGCCCCATTTTTTTATATTCCAAAGAAGGATGGTTCACTATGGCTGGTTCAAGATTACAGGAAGCTCAATAAAGCCACTATCAAAGACATGACACCACTCCTATTAATAGAAGAAGTCATCAACAAACTGAAGGAAGCAAAGTACTTCAATAAACTTGATCTTATTTGGGAATACAACAATGTGCAGATAAAAGAAGGCAACAAATGGAAAGCGGCTTTCTTGATAAACAAGGGTTTATTCAAATCACAAGTCATGTACTTTGGACTGTGAAACTTGCCAGGAACATTTCAAAGGATAATGAACAGTATTTTCTGAGAATTACTCCACAAAGAAGTATTGGCAAATTACATGGATGATTTTGTTATACTGGCCAAAACAATGAAGGAACTAGAGGAAAGAATGATCTAATTCTTGAAAATCACAGAAAAACACAACCTATATTTCAAAAGATCCAAGTACAGCTTCAATATAGAAGAAATCCCAATACTTGGAGTAGTCATTGGAAAAGGACAAGTTCAAATGGAACAAGACAAAATAAAAGTGGTTAAGGAATAGAAGACTCCAACAAAAATCAAGGAAGTAGAAAGCTTCCTAGGATTTGCAAATTTCTATAGAAGATTCATCCAGAATTTCAGTCATATGGTGAAACCACTGAACAAGTTAAAAGATAAAAAGGAATGGACATGGACAGAAGAACACCAAAAATCATTTGAAAAACTAAAGGAAAAGATAATGAGCCAACTGGTACTTTCCCTTCTGAAAAGGAAAGATAAATTCAGGGTAGAAACAGATGCCTCAGGACATGCTATTAGAGAAGTACTATCTCAAGAACAGGAAGGAAAATGGAAACCAATAGCCTTCTTATCCAGAACAATGCAACCAGTGGAAAGAAACTACAAGATATATGACAAAGAACTATTGGCCATTGTAGAAGCTTTAACCAAGTGGAGACAATACTTATTAGATGTAACAGAAAAGTTTGAAGTCTGGACAGATTACGAAAATCTCAAGTATTTCAGGAAACCTCAAAAGCTGAATGAACAACAAGCCAGATGATACCTGAAATTACAAGACTATGATTTCACACTATGACATATTCCAGAGAAAACAAATACAAAGGCAGACATCTTGTCAAGGAAAGACCAAGTAAATACACAAGACGATAACAAAGACATACAGATGTTGAAAGAAGAATTATGGACAAGAAGAACAACTACTGAAATTACAATGTTGAGAAGAAACAGAGTAATGGAAAAAACAGAGTTTCTAAAGGAGATTCAACAAAATGGAACAAAGAAACAAGAAGTGATACAAGAATTAAAGAAGAAAATGAACAAGCTTGGGAAGATAACAGAATAGTCTATGTAGATGGACAAATCTACATCCCCAACAACAAGACAATTCAAGAACAAGTACTATGAGAAAATTACGACCCTACAGATATCGGCTACCCAGGACAGTCAAGAATGTTGGAATTGATCAAATGAAACTACTGGTGGCCAGGAATCAAGGAAGATGTCAAGAAATATGTTCAAGAATGTTTCAAATGCCAACAGAACAAAGTACAACACCAAAAGAAAGCAGGAGAATTACACCCATTGGAAATATCACAAGGACTTTGGCAGAAAATCAGTATTAATATTATTGGCCCATTACCAAAGTCAAATGGAAAAGATGCTATTGTGGTTATTGTTGATAGATTCACCAAGATGGTCAGATTAAAGGCAACAATAACAAACATATCTTTAAAAGAGATTGCAAGAATTTACAGGGACAAAATTTGGAAACTACATGAAATACTGAAGAAAATCTTGAACAATAGAAGACCATAATTCACATCAAGGTTTATGGAGGAATTCATGAAAGCATTAGAAACCACAAGACAGTTATCAACAGCATATCATCCTCAAACAGATGGACAAATAGAGAGGATGAATCAAGAAGTGGGAACATTTCTATGACATTATATCAACTACCAACAGGATAATTGTAAGGAATAGCTAGTAGCTGCAGAATTCCAATACAATGATAAGAAACATGTGGCAATAGGATGGACTTCATTCAAACTTAACTTTGGAAGACACCCATGGAAAGGCAACCTTGTGGCACAAATGGAGTTTCTAAAATTAGAAGCTTTCATTACAGGCCTACAAAGAAGTTGGGAGGAAGCTACAAAGTCTATGGAGGCAGTACAAGAAATAATGAAGAAGCAGGTCAAAAAGAAACAAAGGAATTCTCAAGGATTGAAGGTTGGAGACAATATGTGGTTGGAAAGCAAAAACATCCATTCGAACAGACTCTCAAAGAAGCTGGACCAGGAAAGATATGGACTTTTTATAATCTCAAAGGACATTGGTTTAAAAGTGTTTTAGCTTGAACTTCCAGAAGGATGGATGATTCATAATATGTTCAATAAAGATCTGCTGACAAGGTGCAGAAAACTACATTTCAAAGGACAACACATGGAACCGGCACCTTCACCTACGATTATTAATGAGGAAGAAGAATACAAAGTTGAAGAAGTCAGGAAGCATCAAAAATGAGAACAGAGAACATAATACCTGGTACATTGGAAGAGCTACAGAGATGAACATGATTAATGGATTGCAGAAATGGAGTTACCTCATGTAAAAGAGGCAATTGAAAACTATTGGTCAAGGATTTTGAGTCGAAATCTATAAAGAGGGGGGGTAAAATCCCAGTTCAACAGTTCACAATAACTATCACTCAATCTTCAAAGCAAATATCTTATCAAATTACCAACAACTATGCTACCACACCAACTTCTCCCAACCCATACATCACCAGGAAGCTGAATAATATGGATGAGGCTAAACTATTGAAGGAAGAACACAATGACAGGAGTAAACTATATTACAAAATGTTGAAAGGTTTGGAGGCAATGATAAATGTGCAAAAACAAATATGGGATATAATGAAGATAGCAGAAGAAGCAAATACAACAGTCACAGAAATGGAGGGGACAATTCTAAAGGTGAGCATTAACAACCAAGTCACAAACACAATAAATATCCTAGGAATATTGGAAGACTTATGTTATGATGGATATCTCAAGGATGCAACATAGACTAGGGCAAAGGGTAATGACATTAAAATCAGCTACACCATAGTTGTCTCAGTCAACACCTCATGTGGTAGGCACCTTAGCCTTGCTTTTTCCTCGTGTATTATGACTCATCTTCCTCATGTACTATGAACTGTTTCCTTATGTACTTCACATATATATAGCATAGATACTATCATGTATTCTTATGATTTACCACTTATATACTTCTCTTACTTCTTCTTAAGTCTTTGCCTAAGTGTAACCTGAGCTCTAAAAGCTAAGGTCATAACATTTGGTAAAGCATCAATGAGTTTACCTTGTAAGAGAGGTGTAGTGAAATATTCCATGGATAAAACTAGGCAAAGTTACCACCAGGCAACAAATGAAACACATATAGTATAAAGTATGAAGAGAAACCAAAATGAGTTCCAGAAAAACAGAAGATATAGAGACGTTATCAGAATGACTAGGATCTTTACGGATTAAGAATGAAGCATTGGAAGAATACAAATGAACAGATACAGAGATGTCAGAAATACCAGTACCAGTAACAGTAGATGACAATGCACAAGCAAAAATACCAAAGAGTATGGTTCCAGATCTAGGATGGTTCAATAGGGACTGAATGAAATTTGAAGACTGGTAGGGAGGAATACAATTATACCTCAAGAGTAATAGGGTCATAGAGAGCAATGACAAGATCACAGCAATCCTAGCATGCCTTAGAGAAAGTGTTGTGGGAATTTACATACAGAAGAAGCTTGATGAGCTAGACAAAGAGCTGGACACACAAGATTGAGACAATTTTGTAAAAGAAATCAAGACCATGTTCAGCAATAAAACAAAGACAGCAGACGCTGAATGGAGAATAGAATCCTTCAAACAAGGAAAGGAAAACATGGCCAACTTCATGATATAGTTTGAAGTGCTAGTAATAAAAACAGACACAGATGAGCTATATGCCATCTTCCTGTTGAAAAAAAATGTACAACAAGATATTATCAAGACTATTTTGGGATATATGCCTATAGCAGCATCAGAAATGCTTAAGGAATAGAAAGTGGCAATCACATTGGTTGGCCAAGGATATGAATCCATGGAAGGGAGAAACTACTATAAAACCAGCACAAGAATAACATATGGAGGATAAGGACAATCCATGGACATCGGAAAGTCCAATGAGAATTTCAAAGATGGGAAACCAAAATGTTTCAATTGTAACAAGTACAGACATATGGCAAAGAAATACTGGTCAAAGAAGAAAGAGAGGGAAACAAGGAAATGTTTCAAATGTGATGAAGAAAAACACATTGCTGTCATATGCAAGTCCACTGTCCAGGAATAACATCCCTGCGGTGAAACCACCTCCAAATCATACAAGTCCGCCTCCCATAGCGGCCACCTTTCTCGCAACATGTCTTATGGCAGTGCTGCAATCCTCCAGGTATTCTGTCTTCCACAACAGAGATACTCCTATTCAACTTAGTTTTCCATGATAGAGTTACTTCTGTCAGTGTCTCAACACTGAAACTTCTGCTCAGGGAATAGGGGTTTTTACCACTGAAACCCCGAGCATCTCCTAAACTATTAGTTTGTATATAACACTAGTAGTTACACTGTAATTCGCTAGTCTGATAATCGACGAAGATAACCTCTCATTGAACTTGATCTCTGGTGTTCAATGGTGACACACCATTCAGCACTCACTCCCATCTCGGACTTCTCCCCATCTGAAGTTGCAACCACACAGCAGACAGACTGTCAAGATCGTTGATGGTGGACTTTGTTTTTATTTTCTCTTTTCCTTGTATTTTATTTTTCATTTTCATTTTCTTTTCTTTTTTTATTTTTAGAACAACTCGGGTTAGGGCTGATCAGTCACGCTGTCACATCAGTCACAAATTGATGGTGTAGTCACAAGACTGATCACGGGACGTGGGAGAATGAAGTAGAAGATTCTGGAACAAAGTGACGTCATACAGCATGGACAACACATGCTGGCCTCATGTTATACTCATGGTCATTTAGGGTAGGGTGCACAGTAGCTAGCATG
>Ga0157364_1005169_pt1 | contig 13220 bp, 5 predicted proteins | sample AttsexASBM2_FD_111476 | JGI IMG/M metagenome (GOLD analysis project Ga0157364, IMG submission 111476) | Fungus gardens microbial communities from leaf cutter ant in Ribeirão Preto, State of São Paulo, Brazil - Atta sexdens ASBM2 | ecosystem: Host-associated > Fungi > Mycelium > Unclassified ... | reverse complement strand
TATTTCATTCTAATTAGTTTTCTTGATAAATTTACAATTCAATATCTTGACATATTCTTATGTTGTATCAGACATTGGATTCGTTTTGTGTATCAGACATTTATATACGTGATGAAAACGGAGAAAGAAAACGAAACTTGCACAATCACTTACTGCGATATAATTGACAATTTGACAAGGGCACGACTTTGGACAAAGTGATGTCCTTCATTTAACGTCCTCATGATCCGAAATCGACTGACTCTCGCGATAGGAAACAATCGCTTATTATTCTGTATTGACTGTAATGGCGAGTGTATCGACTTTTCTTCCTGCTTCCGTTCGGCATTCATCACGCTTCGATTACGAACGTTGCGTGTTTGCCGTTCAAACGGAACTGATATGTCACCGATAATTTTCGCGTCCGGTCGAATAATTAATTAATATCAATGGGCAGAGAGCACGATTATTTTAATGATAACGCGTAGAATATTATTGCGTAGAATTATTATCTCAAATTATAGTCGTGAGATTTCCAGACATCGTCCAACTTTTTCCAAGAAAAGTTGATGATCATTCTAATAAATATTTTCGAATGTCCACAGAAACGTTGTCGAGATTCTAAAGCCCATTTTAAGAAATTTATAATTCGCTTTGATTTCAAAATAAAAATCTGTTTATTATTTAATGTCATATATTTTAAGTCATTAAAAATTTTTAGATAATTACTCTTATATTTGTTAATTTCATCGCTTTCTTTTAATTTTTAATAAATAATTTTTTAAACATTTCTATTAATAGTTTCATAATTTTCGAATTATTTACTTGATTTTTAGTTTAAAATTTTTTTAATTTTTTAACTTTAAAATAAACATAAATTAGACATCCCGGGGAAAAATATTTTATGTATATAATTATATAAAATTATATAAAATTTTTATAATTTTTTTATAATTATATATAATTTTATATATAACATTATATATTTATATATAACATTATATATATAAAACATATTTTTTGCCGGTATATGATCCAAAATTTATGATTTTCTCAAATTGATTTTCAGAAAATTGAAAAATTTTGAATGTTTTAATATATATTAAAGTTATTCTTCTTAAAATCTTCAAATATTTTTAAATATTTTGAAATCAATTCTTTAATCAATTCTTAAAAGAGTTTGGAAGATTTCTGTAAAATTTCCAAATAATCAATTATCTTGAAAGAGCCTGAAAAAAATTTCTTATCCAGAGTGTCTTTGAACATTTTTAAGTGTCCTTAGTGTGTCAATCTATTAATTCATTGAGGAATGCAGAGAATTAATTGAAATAATGATTACAAAAAAAAAATTTATCGAATTATTATCGAAAGAACGTAAATAACAATTATCGGAAGTCCTTCATGGATGGACGTTGTTTTCGAACCTTTTATCACAGATTATATTAATCACGTAGATATATAGAATTTTAGTAAACACGCGCCTCTTCAGCATATCCCGATCGATCGATTTTTAGACGTATATTTTTTCAGGCTTCTTCGGAATTTTCAATTCAATTTTTTCCTTATCTTTTAAATTCTTCTCGTTCGAAAATACTTTGTTCACTTTACTTCGCTTTCATAAATATCTCAGTGATCATTATCGGATCCTCCGATACGGTCTTAAAATAGTCGAAACTTGATCCGACAAGAGACTTAACAGTTAGTTCTGTTATTTTCCGCTTCTTGTCGTAAATTATCACTGTCGCTCAAAATATCCGAAATATCACAGTCAGAACGGAGAAATCGCGTACATATGCAAATAAATTCAGTTTTAAGAAGATCCTAAAGAAAGCAAGACTGAACTTAATTAATGATAAAACAGACTCTTTAATTCCAAACTAAAATCGGTAATAGTGATATCTTTAATTCAGTTTTTTAGGGCCATAACATAAACATTAAATAACATAACATAAACATTAACATAAAAAAACTTCAGGCAAGAAGATATAAACATTAAGGAAATCAACGTGTTGGATTGGCTATACTGCTTATATTATGGCTTTGCGGACTCTCTCTACTGTGATTGGTCAATTTGCTTATTACTTACGTTTTACTGCTTAAGTTTTTTTGTGTGCCTTATTAATTTTATCTGGTCCTTATTAGTTCTATTGATTGCGGCACAGACTTTTGCGTAACGTATAATACATAGTGCATAAGAAAATCTATCAATTAAAATTCTTTTCCTTGAAATGAGAGAAAAGAGAGAACTCTAATTGGTTGATTTGTTTATGTACTTTACGTTATGCATTATGCAAAAGTGTGTGCTGCAGCCTTATCTCACTCAAACGTGTATATCTGTTCTTATCTAATATGTTGTAGCATCATTTCTTGCAAGATCGAATACATACTGATAGACACAATTACTGCTCCGTTTATCATTCTAAATCTTCGCTAATATATACGTATATATGTAATTACTGTTTAAGTGAATATTTTTTTTGGCTTAATAATTTAAAAATAGAGTATTGTTTGTTCAAGTAATCTAAAGTATGTAAGTTTATTTTCAATATATGAATTATTAAATTTTTGTATTATTCAGACATCAGCTGTACAGAGCCATTTGTGCCAGTCGATGTCAGTGTTTTTGTTTGATTTGAAAATCTATGTCCTCCGAGCCTAATTTTGAGCCTAGGAAAGTTGAAAAAAGTTGTTGGTGATCAGATCTGGTGAATACAGGTGGTGAATACAGTTAATTAATTCGAACCGCAATTCGTAAATTTTTGTTATAACAATTGTCGATATTCGATTTTTTCCATTTTTATAAAAACACTTACATCGACTGGCACAAATGACTATCAAACAATAACTAAGCATCTACAATGATTACAATTTTCACAGGTATCTTTCAAAGCATGTACGATTGTAGTATTAGAATGGTTTTGACGAGTAATATTATCTTCATGTTCAGGCTCAAAACTTTTCAAAACGACTTTCATAATTCTTTTTTTATTTTCTCGTGAAATTTAATACTTCACGTGTTTTTTGTGCGTATTTCAATCCAAAAAAATTTTACTGTAAAGTCAGTTCGAAGATTTTTGTAGCAATTTGTGATAAAACAGACAACTTTAGAATCCTCTTAATTCGATCAACTTTCCCATACAGCATAGATCAATCTAATTTATTTCCAGCAATATTGCAGCAACATATAACGTTCCAGATATATTATATTGTTACAAATGTTGCAGCAATATTGTTGCAGCTTCTGTGCTATATGCAGTTTCTTTCAATGTCTCGCTGCTCAATAAAACATCAATTCTCATATAATACGCTCATTAACTCCTCGTTAGATTTCCCACTGGCAGATCTTTTCTTACTTCGCTCCACTCAGTCACTCGTGCTCGTCGAAGGTGAAAAGTATATCTGCTCCCTCCTTCTTCGCGTAACTTAGCCTTTCTCCTTCCTTCTTTTTCTCTCTCTCTTTCTCTCTTTCTCTCTTTCTTTCTCTCTCTTCGTTGCTCTCTTTGGCAATCAGCTCGCTCCGTTACTTCGGGGCAAATATCGCGTGAAGACGACTCGCTTGTGGGATCGGCTCGGCTTGGCACGGTCGTCGGAACGCATTAGTGCGCTTCGAACGCTTTCTACGGAGTGTCCTCTCTGCCGCTGCCGCGTATCGTACATTGTGAATCTGTCCCTCTTCCGCGTATCACGGAAACTCGACTGTCGCCATCTTAGCACCAAACGTGCGCGGGCGCAAACGAATGAGCGAGCGGAATTGTACCTTTGAAAAGAACATAAACGTCAATTTTCAGATCTTTCCATTCCGCGCATCACGCAAGTCGGAACCTGCGACTGTGATTGTACCTGTATTGTAACAATCCATCGACTGGAGCCTTACGGACGGAGTTGCCTTGAGATTTTCTCGTGTGCCGCTCTTGACGAAGGACGCATCAAGAGCAACTCCACGTGATTTAACGTCGGAGGTTTAACGACTGATGAAAAACGTGTAATTAGTGCAATACGTGATAAATGATTGAGTTGTCATTGACAGTTTAGTGAAATCTTTTTGCGAGATTTTCTTCGAATCATTTTGAATTCTTTGATTCTAACTGCGTTGCTTATATATTCTCCAATTCTCTAGATTATACCTCTTCTACCTAATTTAACCTCTTCAAGGGCCTAATTTCTATTGCAAATTCCTCGAATCTATACATCTCTCCTAATACTCGGAAATATCTTTAAATTTCTGTTGGAAATCAAAATTTTTCTCGAATCTTCTTATCGATCTTCTTTTCGACAAATTATCAAACTTTGTATAAATATTTTTGAATTAAAACTTCTAGTTCTTAAAAAAAAAATCTTTGTGAGTCTGAAATTTTTAAAAACTCAGGCTCATAAAAAATTGTCACTTTTTTGGTCATTAATTTTCTAAAAATCTGAAGCTCATTTCATTTTCCAGGCGGACACATTCTTTTCTTTTTTCCTCAAAATTACTCAAATATTCATATGTATACGCAACTAACATCGGAAATCCGAATTGTCAATAGTTTCATTGCATCTAATTTGAAAACGCCAGTGATCATCAAAATGATTAATTGACTGACTTGTTCGAAATCCTGGTAATACATTTCACACCTGTGAAGAATTGGCCATCGGTATTGTTATCAGTGATACTTCCCAGTGGACCATGTTGGAATTCTCCGTACAACATGCCGAAGTCGGTGCGTATAACACGCGACCTGTGACTCCCGCGACCCGCAACGCGTGCGCGGAATAACGGCAGAAAAGCACTTTCTCGGACGCGCGCTTTTGCAATCGTTTGCATTTCTATTGTCCCTATGTTATTTTCCTTTGTCTTATATTACATCATTATACAGAGTATTTTGCGCCAAATTGCTTGAGTTATTCTCCGTTATTTCCACATTAAATTATTAAGAAGACGAAAATTAGAATTTTTTAAAATTAAAATTAGGTCATTTAATAAAAACATAAAAGTATGAGATTACAACTAATTTTTCTTTTAAATAGATAAGTTAGAAAACAAATTAATTAATATAATAGATATGACGTGCTCGTGTAGGGGAGAAACCGGGAACAAAAGTAACATTTTGACTTTGAAGTGTTATAACACTTAAAATATAATACATTTAAAGAATATGTATCTTTAGATATAGAATTTATTTAGCTACAAAATTTTCTTTGGTTTAATTATTTTATGTAACTAGAAAAGAAGTTATGTTTTTAAAGATTATGAGGAATTTTGTTACAACCGTCCCAGTCCCCAGGGATGATAATAACGATTATAACAGTAGAGGAGGATAATTGTACCACATTTGCCAGAGATACATAACACAATTACATATGTCATACTTTTTCTTGCAGCTGCACGAATGAATAACTGTCCTTTATAACTTCTTTAAATGTCTACTTGTATAAAGATACTTCTTTTAAATAGTTTTTTTCTTATCTGTCTTGTATTTTTTTGTAAATAGGATTCTGTAAAGAAAAATACAAATAACATTGTACTAAATAATATTAAAATAAAATCAAGTAAATTTGGGATTTGTAATGTTACAACTGCCTCCAGACATTGATGTTATTGTTGTCTCCTAATGATATTTTATGATTTATAGTAAATTTTTTAAATAAAAATCTAGATAAAAATTAACCCGAATGTGCAACCATCAACGCAGATAATCATTAAAACATATTATACATTATATCTTAATATCTTCATTATAAAGAAAAAAAATATTTTAGATTTTGTGCACGCAATAAAACTTATTTGATGCATGAAAAAAATAATTTCTGCTCCTACATTACTACGTGCACGTTCCGCGAGAATGTAACGAACGATTCAATACCGATCTATCTAGAATTGTACCATGCAGCTGCATATACATATCTATTATAGTTTAAGAAATATTAACGATGTTACTATTGTTTCGTGTTACTTTTGGTCTCCTCTACCGATTGGAATATACTTGTATCTATTCATCACTTAATTTTTTTTTATCAAAACTTCAAACAATCGCAATTATAAACAATCACAAATTAAAGAAAGATCAACTTAACGGAGAAAGCTCACAGAGCATTCGGGCAAATTGCTGTTCCGGCATTTGACCAGTGGGTTTGAAAACGTCAGCTAATAATTAGCCTAATTACAGAGCGCAGAATTCTACGAATGCAACGATGCGCGCCCTTTCGGATATGCTGTGCTTGCACAATACCAGCAATGAATACACGTGCGTGCACTACCAATAAAGGATTCTCAATTGAATGATCGCGATGTTATCTCGTTAACAGTAATTGACTTTATTATTCTTTGCCTTCGATATAGTCTGTCTACAATTTTCTAGAATGTTCCTCCGTCTGTTTACGAAGACGTCGTTATTAGAAGATTCCTCTAATTCTTGATTATATTTTCTTGGAGACACTCCAAGATGGATATATCTGCAGAAAAAAGAATCCTGAATAGATAGTTTCTTATATACATATAATTATATAAATATAACTAATATTATATATGAATTATACATATGTACAATATAATTAATGTTACATGAATTATATATGTCATGAAATATTAATTGTTTATTTATTTATAAGTTTAAAATACATACACTTTTACTAAAGAAAGTTTTGAAACTAAGAAAAAACACTTGAGGAAAGCAAATTAAAAATTTATTTTAATATAATTTTTAAAATATGTATATAACAAATATAGCAAAGTGAAGCTTACTTACTAACTTATTTCTTTTTTATTATATATAATGTTTCAACAGATTTAAGCATTTTCAGCATAATATTGATCTTCTGAAATTTGCTTGTAATTATAAGTTGCTGAATCAAATTTGGATCTCGTTTTTCTTGATGTGAACGAAATGTTTTCTTTACAGATATTTTTTTCAAAAGGAACAAATATTTTTTCCAATTTGACAATTGGAGATTGTGAAACCAAGAAAGGAAATTAATTGAATTTGCTATTACCTCAATTATTTTACGAACTTTCTCAGCAATGTAAAAATAATATAATATTAACAGTGTTTTAGTAAATATTAACAGCAATATGATTCAAAATGATTGTATTATTTTATAATTATTTTATAATTATTAATAATAATATTAACGAAACAAGTAATATTTTATTATATTCTGTTCAACGAGAGAATGACGTCTGTCTGCGCATAGGAGGCGATATAACGGGCAAAATGGGGCTGTACCCATTATACGATATGCCCGGACCCAGGCAGAAAATTGAGCGGATGAAATAATCTTGATATTTTAATACTCGTATGATATTAAATTGAAATCATTGTTGTATCCATGTATTTAAATTATACAGCTGAATATTTATGACATACGAAAAATAAAATCCATAATATATTTTTATTTCATAAAATAGTACAACATAATTGAATATCATAATTGTTGTAGTATCTAATTTTTTTAATTTGTAAGTGTAATTTGATAAATAAAGTTAAATGTAGTTAAATACAGTTAATGGTAAAATAAATGCCTAAAACTCAAATCAAATAATATAATAATAAAAAAAATCTAAGGTAAAGTCAAAGTTAAAAATCAAAGTTAATTAAAATTAAATAAATCAAAGTTATAATATCGAAATAATAAACAGAACATTAAAAGAAAGGAAAAAAAATAAACTATAATATAACATAACTGAGTAATATAATAAAAATAATATACGAAAATAAAGTATTATAATAATATCATATAATAATATGAAATATCGCATAGACTATGAATATAGTAACGATATTACATATGAGATTGACTATATATCATAGGAAATTAATATCGTTGTCAGAGATTTCAGAATCTGTTTCGTCTGTGATGTTGAAAGATGTTCTGGCTATACAGTCCCAGACAAAAGTTACAAATTTGAAATTGATGAAATTCTATATTTTTAAAATATGCGCCGTGTATAAAACCTAAATAATGTCAGTTAATGTGATATTTGGCATTACAAATGAATATATTTGTATTTTTGTAATCGTCGGAAAAAACTTTTGAAAATGAATTTTCCTTGAAATCAATTATAAGAAACGAAAAATTACACACACATTAATAGCCACATATTAATAACATTTATATCAGACATCACATGCTACTTAAAAAATCAAAAAGATATTAAACTTCGAGTTTGACATTGCAATCATGTTTTAAGTAGTCGAAATGTAATTATATAGCTCATTCAGAATTTTGTATTGCTTTATCGTTAATATTTTTGATAACGGGTTAGTAAATTATTGTAATATGAATTTTTTTTAAAAACATTGTTATAATATTTTATTTACAACAACTCACAAATAAAGTTTCACAATATTAGCAATGTTGCATGCTTTATAATTTTGTTGATATAAGTGGAAATATGCTGCTACTCGGTGGAAATAAATTGCTGAAATTGCTGAAAATCGCTAAAATCTATATCAGTTAATTCATTTCATTATGAATTAAACTGAAATAGGTTAACTGATATAGATTTCAGCAATTTATTTCCATCTGCGATACTTCAGAAGTCATGCAAAATTAAATTGGATAACTCGTGATCTAGATAGGGAATCTATTTCAGGTTTTATATATGTCTTCAGATAATTAATAGAACCAATTTATTAAATTTTCGAGTATTGTCAATGGTAGAATATTAGCGCCAGTATATCCTTAATTATTAATGGAGAATACTGTCAATCATTCTTATATATGATTCTCTACGTTCAATCATATATATTAATTTCCCACATCTTTTTTTCTTCATCTATAATGTGTCTAATAAAATACCTCAATGTTCAGTTGTTACCCGATCAATATCTTGTTCAAGTATGATGAAGAATTCAAGTTTGATGAAGAGAAAACACATAGTTGCTTTTTTTAATTTAAAAAATTATCCTTTTGGCATACAATTTTTTTTAAATTTTTTGTTATTTTTTGGTAGAATAGGGTTACTGGGTAATTAGAGGTAATTAGAAGAAGAACGCATCAACAATAATACGGATGATATAGAAAGTTGTTATGACAATTTTATTATTTTATTATGCATCTTAACATCTATTATTATTACAATTACATTAATGTACGGAACATACATTCATAATTAAACATAAATTAATAAACATATGTTAATAATTTAATATTTAATTATTTATGAAAATAATATAATTTAGTAAGAAAAATGTTTTTTAATAACGATTTATCGGAAAATATGATCTCTGCATGCTTCTGATATGGGACGTTTCCCCTGACATGAGACAGGCGACATATCACGTGCGCGATCGACGACATGACCACCGAGTCTCGCGAGTGGTGGAGAAACAGTTAAGGACGTTCTTCGAAAAAATCCATTTTTTTTATATTTTTCTGAAATTTGCAGAACAAGCGCGTTTTAATGTCCTGAATATATGTACTTTAAAACTCAATACCTGGTACGGAATTAAAAATCGAAATATTCTACTTCAAAGTCAAAGCGTTATATATATATATATATATATATATATATACATATATATATATATACACAATATATATATATACATGTATATACATAGAATCCCTATCTAAAGCTTATTCGAAAATGGTCTTTCTATTATAAAAAAGTTTTTCTTAACAATTTTTTGAAACAATGAGACATAAAACTTGATATATAAGGAAATATGAAATTTGTCTGAATATGGTTTTCAGTACTCGTTTTTAAGAAATCATTAAGCAAAATAAGTAAAGTCACTATTTTTTTGATCGGCAGCAGTAGCAAAGGAGGCATTTTATATTATATAAAAAAATGTATAAACACATTAAAAAAACACTTATAAAATATCTTATACTATATAAAAGTGAAGTAAATTTTCATAAAAATTTTCGTAATAGTGAGCACTGATGTGCTCATTAGGTTGAGCACAACTGCAATCAGAGAACGTTCTTAAGCCTGTGACACACAATGCTTGTTTTCCTACTAGCTGGATTAGAATCTTGCTACCGTATTAGCTGCGATATTGACAGCACTGCAGCTAATACGGTGGCAAGATTTTAATCCAGCTGGATGCCGCTGACTTTAAGTATTGCCTTAGGAATCAGCTCAAAGTATATCTAGTGCCAAGCACGACATTTATTCATTGAACCAAATTTTTATATTAATATTACCAAATTTTTTAATCAAATTGTTTTGTTAACTGAAGAATTTGTTTGCTTATATTCCAACAAAAAATTTAATTGATTCAAACAAATTTTATTTCTTTCAATCAAATAGGTTTCTCATTAATCAAATAAAAAATAAGTGCTGTGACATTTACGTAGTAGTGACATAATAATATGGCTCAATGTTTTTTTTATGCACCTGTCGCGTCGCTTTATATTTTTAACTATCATGTTTTTAAGTAAGGCAGAAGCTTTAATTGTATGGCCTCTAGAAGAAGAGTTCTAGAAGAAAAGTTTCGTCGTGCACGCTTTACGCCGCGAAGATTGTCAAATAGATGAGTAATCAAATATCGCGCAAATTTTTCGCGGGTGCGATCCAAGTTAGTCGGCGTTCTTGAAACGCAGCGACCGGTTCAAGGATCGTCTCGATCGTAGCGATGAGATGTCCTCAATGAATCGAGGCGTGAGCCACGTGTTTCCTCAAGGCAAGCTTCTCTTTATTGCTGCATCCGGACAATCCGTAGTAATTCGCATCGTACGAACAGACGATTTTCTTCTTTTTATTCTTATTGAAAAATCTTTTTTAACAGAATTTTTATAATGTATTATTAGTATATATAAAAAAGTACACGTATGTGCATGACGTTTTATATCTAATCTTATAAAATTAATATGAATGTATAATTTTATGTAAATTTATGTAATTTAATAAATATATATTTAATAAATAAAAAGATCTTATAAAAGTAAATAAATACGTAAAGAATAAAAATATATGCAACAAAAATTAATGTAACCAAAAATACATGTATCCGAAAATTAAAAAAATTATTTAATCAAAAATTAACTATTTAAAAACAAATGTAATTGGCATAAAATGAGTGTAATTGGCCAAATGTCACATTACTTAAAGAACAAATTTTGAAAGACTTAAAAAGCTTACGCAAACATTATCTGTTTGTAATTAGTCAATTTATAATGAATACAGGATGTCTCAGAATAACCATCAAATATTTTGTATGCTATAGAGTAGACTAAATTGAATCAAAAAGTCCTTTACCATTTTGCAATTTTCACAATAATTAATAAAATATTAATTACTAAATATCATCAAATATTGATTTTCATTAATTTTTTACTCAAGTACTACCAACTTTACAGAAAAACTGTATGAGATAAAAAAAAATTTTTTTTTTTTTTTTTCATAAAGTTCTCAGAATTTTTTCAGAATTTTTTAGTATCGCATTTTCTCATGTTGGAAAAATAAATTACCAATAAGAAAATGCAGTATTAAAAAGTTGATAAAAAATTCTGAAAAAATTTTAGAGCTCTATGAGAAGAAAATAAATAATTTTTGTCACTTGTTGTTTTTCTATAAAATTGGTTGTAAAAAATTAATTTAAACCAATATTCAATTTTTAAGCAATTAATATCTTGTTAACTATTGCAAAAATTGTAAAATGTAAAGGACTTTTCGACTCAGTTCGTAGTAAGTAGTACTACTTCTACTAGTAGAAGAGACCGGGGCCGGTTATTACAGTTTTTTATTAGTGATTTTTAGAAAAAAGTAGATGCTTGATTTTGAAATATTATTTATAATATACCTATATCCTTTAGGTATTAAAAAAAATAGAATTCGTAAATTCATCATATCGTAAAAATAGCTATTTAATTTAAAGCTATTTAATTTAAAATGACGCTGTGAAAATATGACAATTAACTCTGTTCTGGGTTAATTGCCATATGTTCTATGATTATAGAATATTTGCAATAGCATATTTGTTATGGATAACACATATAAAAAATATAATTTTTTTTTTTAATATCAGTTCTATATTTTGAGAAATAATAGTAATTATGTAACATTAATACAAATAAAATAGTTTAATTATAAAATATGTGATTTCTTTTTGTACCATAATTTTTATACAAAAAATGAAAAAACATATAAATCTATATGAAATATAATATATTTGTAAGTATATTCTCTAAAGATATTGAAATTAATTGTTACCTAACTTCGTCTCATTTTGATCAATCTACTCCACATAGCTATTTTTAATTAAAAAAGATTGTATTTACAAAACTTTGTCAGGATAATGATTAATTAATTGTAGCAAAGATCTTCTAAGATGTCATTTTCTATTAATACGGAGATATCGTGTGTTAGTTTCTCAAAATAGATGATATTAAAATAAAAATTATATTTTTTATATGTGTTGTCCATAAATATGCTATTGCAAATCCTATCTATATCCTACAATCGTAGAACATATGGACGTAATGACAGAACATGGTGAATTGTCATATTTTCACAGCTTCATTTTAAATAAAGACTCATCAGAAAACAAAATAGATGATAAGAAAAATTTACTCATCAACTTCATTTTCTTAAAAGCCGTTATAAATAATATATACAATGCTTGTGATGCAAATCATTTTAAATAACAAATTAATATTATATCAGCAATCACAGTCAAAAAAAGAAATTTTTCTCCCATATTTTGTTTGAGTTATAAGCATTTTGACAATCAATTTTGTAAGACAATCAGTCCCGGTTTCCTCTACATGAAATATTTAGCAATCATTCTAGAACATCTTGTACACCTAATACACTATTAATTAGATATATGATATTATTATTTATATATATTAGAAATTTATTTATAATTATATTAGAAATTTTTTTGATTGGTCGAGTATCCCAAAGGTAATATTAGATCATGTAATTAAATTAATTAGATTTTGCATGAGCATGTTTATTTATGATTATATGTTTTATGATTATACGTTGATATCACTTTCGAGTTTCTTTCTTTTGGATTGAGTAAATTCCACACAGAAACGTAATTAAGAATAAAACGCGTCATTTGAAAACAGAATTTTATATCAGCCATTTTTCAGTCATTTATTACTGTATGCCATAAAGTTGAAAAACACGATTCCAATTTTAATATGCCCTAATATGCAAATTATATAATCATAAATCAACAACATGCGCGCGGAATTATTCACAAAGAGATAGAGAAAGAAAAGACGTGAGAAATGGGAACCTCGTGACGTCCCTCGACATAGTCGTGTATTTCGAGTATTTCGACATGAAGATCGAACATTGTCCC
>Ga0157364_1005168_pt1 | contig 13222 bp, 2 predicted proteins | sample AttsexASBM2_FD_111476 | JGI IMG/M metagenome (GOLD analysis project Ga0157364, IMG submission 111476) | Fungus gardens microbial communities from leaf cutter ant in Ribeirão Preto, State of São Paulo, Brazil - Atta sexdens ASBM2 | ecosystem: Host-associated > Fungi > Mycelium > Unclassified ... | reverse complement strand
TTTCTTATGCTTCATGTTTTGCGTTATGCAAGAGTTTGTGCTCTCCGCTTAACGCCTTCTACAATAAGACATTAATCATAAACCAGAAATCAGAAGTTAAAAACTGATGATTGGTCAATTTTTAGTTTCTGACTTCTAATTTATGACTAATGGCTTATTATAGAAGATCCATAATAGTCGCAGCACAGACTTACATGCATAACGCATAATGCATAATGCATAAAAGAATCAACCAATCGAAATTTTTTTTCATGGAATGGGAGGAAAGGAAAAGGTTTGTTCGTGTCACTAATGAGAGCATTGGAGTGAGTAAGAGTTATGACAAGAGCATGCGACGCGAATAAACCTAAAGATTCTGATTAGTTGATTCACTTATGCACTATATGCACTTAAAAACAAAAGAAATTTGATAATTTATTTCTGGAGTTTTTGAACTTCATTTAGATTGTGGTCAAAGTCTCGCTACAAATACTTCGAAGTATTTGATGGACCAATTAGAAGAAAGAATTTTATAAACCGACTAATTAAAAAACGCTTCGAAGCTTTTATAGCATCGCATTGACTGTATCCTTAGAGTTGTTCTATCTTTTAAATTTTACCTGTTAAGTAAATCTGATAATCCGAGCATGTGATTGGATAATCTTGCTACTTATCCAACAGATAAAATTTACCAAAAGATGGAACAACCGGCCCTTAAGCCGATTCTACATTAGTGCAAGCCGATCACAAGTTGTTGCGAGCCAATATAAAATATTGATTTCAAAATGCAAGCTTCAGATTGGCTGTCAATAAACTTGCGATCGGCGCAATTAATATAGAACCGGCATTAATGATTTAATTTTTTAGATTATTTGTCAAGGTTTTTTTTTGTAAAATTTAGCTTATTTTGGTAAAGCATATAGCGGAATTTTAGAATTCAGGATTGGCAACACTGGACTGCGCAGAATCGGATGAAAATTGGTCTCGAGAACGAAGTTGTATTTCACATTGTTGTATTTCTACCTGCATATAGAATAAACGATCAACAAGACGAAATGGCTTCGAGAGAGACTATACAGAAATTCAAAACGGAGACGGAAATTGATAATGAGATAAGAAGATTGACCGAGATCTTAAAAAAGAAACGAGAGGATCGCAAACGCCTGACAAAGAAAATCAAGATATAATAAGGCGAATGAATCAATTAATAGAGGAATGTAAGCGAATTCAAGGACCTGAGGAATCGCGATACAGAGGCTAGAGAGATTATTGACAGCTTCGAAAATGAATTAATAAGTAGCAGTGATGACGACGCGAGTGAGATTAATTTAGAATCCAAAGCAATGGTAGAAAACAAAGATTACGAGACAAAATATAAGATAATAGCAAAAAAATAATATCAAATTTAAAAATAATATATTCTACATCGCTAGGAAACAAACCAAAGGGGAACTTAACAATAAATTTTGAGTATCACAACAGAGAATTTTATATCATTCGAATTTAGAAGACAACCAGAATACGAGATGGCAGCAGGAAGTGCCATTACAAACGTGAAAATCAATCCATTAAACATCCTTGAGTGACATCGATGCTAGCAATGGTATGCAACAAATACTAGAGGACCAAACCATTTCACTACCACACCACAAGTAAATCCTGTTCCATCGACATCGCAAATACTCCATATTTTAGATTTTAATCGTAATCTATTCCCTACAGAAAATGCTAACCTAGTATCCATTCCACTAACAAAAAAGAAACTCAGAAGATCCAAGGTATACCCTGATAAACAAAAAAGATCATTCGAGAGGGACTACAGTGATTTATCTTTACAAATATTAATAAACATAATTAAGATTGATCAATTCAAACAAAAAAAAAAAACAATAGGAAAATTTAAGAGAAACCAGAAAAACACAAAAAAAGAAACTTGTACATCAAGCATTACAGAGAAATTGGAGAAAAGAAGCGACTGGAGTCCACACAAGACATCAAGTAGCAATAGAAGACGAGGTAATGAACGAAACCCAATAAATCTTAATAATCAAAAGAAAGATTTTTACAAATACACATAATAGTTTGCCTTCACTGAGATCTCAGCAAGACAAATTCGAACGGAGCATACAATTGACCGCAAATTTTGACAAATACATTAGAAAATCTGTAAATAGCTTAATATGCTTATCTGAACAGGTGGCTAAGCACACAAAAGTCTCAAATGGAGCATAGCCACAAGCATAGTAAATGGAAGTTATAGACGAGGCTTAAACAGACCACATGGAGGAATGAAACCTGGAATAAGGAATGATATTATATGTTTTAAATAATATATTAAAAAGGATCACGTAGACTTTTGATTTTAGATGAGTTTAGTTGAGTTTAGTTTTTTTTTTTTTTTTTTATGTTTGGGAAATAATAATCAACAAGTTAATATATTATTTTTTGTTTATTATTCAGAGTCAAACCAATTTGATATTAATATGTTTAGAATACTTATCTATTTATAAATAGAACATAAAGATTTATAAGTGAAATGTTAAAAATATACCTACCTCAATCTACCTATGATATGCCTTGATCCATAGATTTAATCAGCACCTGAAAAAAAAAGAAAATGTTAAATGTTGAATAATTAGAAAATGATTAAAAGTTAATAGCAAGTTAATATAAGCTAAAGAATAATATTTACCTGTAATACTTATCTTAGTCTTCCTTCCAATGGGTATTGATGAAATTATGTTATGCCTATGTTAAGATTTATGATATTTTTATTAATGTTAATAAATTATATAACTTTGATTCTTTGCCTTTAAATGAGTCACAGTAGTCAATTTTTAGTTCTTTCTAATTTATGACTTATGGTTCATTGTAGAAGACCTATTATAGGACAGTCTTAAGTAATGTCTTAAGATGGTATCGCAAGTGCCAACCAAAAATCATTATAAAACATTACTTAAGACTGTCTTCTGACCGACTATAAATATTGGCTATTGTCTAAAAAAAATTATAATAGTAATTTATAATAGTAATTAATTATATCGATAAAATAATAATTAACTTATTTGTAAATACTCAACAGTAAAATATTCAATAGTAATATTATTTTGCTTGTGCAATATTCACTGTTAATAGTCATCTATACTGTAGATCAGCAATATATAGCAGTGAATATGGGAACAAAGCCAATATTTAATCGATAAAATATTTACAGAATATTTACACTGAATGATTGATTTAATATAGTTTTATCTCAATCTTATTTACGGATCTATCGCCGGATCTATCGTTGGTTGAACGTGGCAACTTCTCTCATATGCCTGTGGTAGCGCACATTGGTTGTATACAGTCATAGGGAATCTAGTTTAATGTCGATTCTGAATGACGAAATTTTATGAGAGAAGTGCTCTTGGCAAAGATATTCTTGGTGGTTTGCCATTGCCTGCTAGACAAAGGACGAGCGAAAATTAAAAAAAATTTTTCGATTCTGTTTGAGATCGAACCCGGGGATCTCTGACTTAGCAGTTTCGTGCGCTGCCTGCTACGCCACGCTCACACTCAACTATGATGTAGGCTGTGATCAAAGTCTCGCTACAAATATTTTGAAGCATTTGATGAACCAATTAGAAAAAAGGATTTTACAAACTGGCCAATTAAAAAACACTTCAAAGGGTTTGTAGTGTTTGTAGCGTTTGTATAAGACAAAGTTGAATTTGTAATTAACATAATGCGATTGATTAATTGATGAATTAAAAACCGCCTTAGTTTTATTGCGAAAAATATTGCCTCACCCGGGATTCGAATCAGATAGATGAATATTATCGACAAATATTGATTATTAGTTCTATTTGGCCGCCTCTGAGACAGCGAGGGCGTCACAAACGCTATCCTTTTTCACCATATGCTTCTTATCTTGTTGAACAATATGCATATATGTTTATTGAGAATTGTTGAAAATTGAGACATGTTCATTCCTCGTGGTTCGTTCTTCTCGAAGAAATGTTTAACAAAGTGAATTTTCAACAGCCGCTTTTATTTTATTCTTTTTCTTCGTATTGATTATTGCTAAATATTTATTTCATATAGCGATGTGACTCGAGTGGATAATAAATAAGAACAGCGAGAAAATCATGGCACCTAACCAACGTCAACGACAGCTCGTTTTGTCAAAGAAAGAATTAAAAAAGATTAATGGAAGAAGATTCTCAAAGTACATAAAATATTTTTTTCTTTCTTCAGATTTTATAAATTATTAAACGAAATACTTATCAGCTGTGACTGAATAATTTCACCTGTCAATTGTTTATTGTTGAAATAGGAATAAATCTACAAACAGCTATAAAAATATGTCCTCCATTATACTTCAGCCATATATATATATATATATATACACACATATATATTTTTATATTAATGACAAAATATTTGACATAATCTCGAAAGAGAAAGGAGCTTATATTCTATAGCATATTGCGAAACAAAAACATATGTTACAAATTGATCATTTAATTTCCACGATTTAATATATATGAAATGTTTAAAAAGGAATCTGTTTCATGTATTAACTTGCCTTTATTTTCAATTAATTATTGTAACAATTGTATCTTACCGTTGTTAAGAATCATATGCATTTTCATTGTTATTTTTCTAATTTTATTGTTATTTTCTAATTGTATCTTGCTTTATAGAAAATGTTCTAAAAACTGCGACCTATGCAATATATATTGTAATATCTTAAAAGTATGAATATATATATATGTATATATAGAGTAAAAAAAAGGAAATAATTAAACGATGTTTTAGGCCAGAAGAATCTTCCGACATGGGACTTGTTTATCCCTGCTATGATACAGCTTTTAAATTGTTATTATCGGCAAGATTTTGCTCTGCTGTATGGTGTCATATAACAGACTGTGATGAAACGTATAATTACTGGGAACCAGTGAGTTTATAATATAACTTAATTCAATTTTACATAAACTTAAAAATACTACAAAAATATTATGAAATGTACACATTCTTTGCATCTAATATTTCTTAAAAAAATATTAAAAAGTAGAATTATTTCTTTTATGAAAACAAATAAATCATTCCTAGAATATCTTCAGTAAGCAAAATGTTAACAAAATACTAGCAAAATATTGCAGCAGATTAGTATAGTATCAATTAAGTTTGTATTCTGCCAATAGAACTTTTCAATATAATTCAACAGAAATTGAGAAGAATTTACCATTTTGTAAATAAGGGTTTAAGAAATTATTTAATTGTAACAAATGGTCATTTGAATAGTTATGCAATAACGGATTCTGTTACATTTGTGTTGGTATTCTGTCAACAAAATTTGTAGCAGGCATTTTACAAAATCTTTTCGATAGACTTGACTATTTTGCAATGTGAACACAACAAATTTCTCTCATTGTTTGATATTTTTAATGGATATAATACTTTGGCGCGATGCATTTTGTTATATCTGCATTATGTGTCATCTTAGAGTCATTTCTTGCTCTACGGAATAGGCCAGCAAACGTGGGAGTACAGCCCTGAATATGCCTTACGTTCGTATATGTACTTATTAATTCACATGGTACCAGCAAAAGTTTATCATTATCTATTGGAACCAAATCCCGCGTTAGTTTTCTATTTTACGCGATGCTTCCTCTCTGTGGGTTGTACATTATCTGAAGTATACTTTTACAAGTACGTTTTTCTCTTAAAACTAACACTTACATATTATGTAAGGATTGACACATTACTTTTTATAGTATAAATATTTTGTATTCTAGGAGTGTCTGTCGCGAATTTGGAATTCATGTGGCGAGACTTACATTTGTATTCCTTATTCTCAGCTCTGGGATGTATATCTCCAGTGCTGCGTTTTTACCATCGTCTTTTTCAATGTGGGTACAATTATTAAAATGAGAAATATATTAGTTACACTCGATACATTGGATATTAATATTTATCATAGGTATCTGAGTACTGTTGCTACAGCAGCTTGGTACGCTCACCAGTATGAATTGGCTATTTTTGCTACCGCTATCTCTTCGTTACTTGGATGGCCATTCGCTGCGCTGCTCGGGTAATTTTTATACTAACATGAACAATTTTGGTATGATACATATTACAATAGAGAAAACTCATTTTCCTTATTTTACCTTCTTAGGCTTCCTATCGCTATTGAAATGTTAATACATAAACGAGATTGGGTCAAATTCATAAAATGGGTCATTATATCTGCCATTGTAATTGTGATACCAATGGTATGGGTGGATTCCTTGTATTTTGGCAAACTTGTCATCGCGCCATTAAACATTATATTGTACAATGTTTTCACTAACCATGGACCTAATCTTTATGGCACTGAGCCGTTCAGTTATTACATCATCAATGGATTCTTGAATTTCAATTTCGTTTTTATTGGTGCATTATTCACACCCTTAGGCTTAGTAAGAATAGTTCATACTCAATCTATTTAATAAAATCTCAGTTATCGCACATTTTCTGTGAACAGATTCTTCAACGAAACTTGAATAATTCTTTTCTAACTTGAAAGTTGGATTAAATATTGTATTTCTTTATCATTGATATTACAGTTTTTAAAGTTTTCTCGAAATTGATAAAATATTGTATGTATCTTTCCAAAAACTATAATTATATTTAAAGTTATTTAATTTTCAATAGAAAATGTATTAAATCAACTGAAAGTGCACGATAATTGCAATATCTTGTACAACACATGATTTATTTCAGCAGTATTTTAACTATAGTTTATAGTTTTTAGCATGGCTGATCGTGCCAGCAAGACATCGTCCAAGAGACCGTTCATGTCTTTCTTACTGGTATTCATTAGCTCCTTTATATCTATGGATTCTTGTATTCTTCGTTCAGCCGCACAAAGTACGTATAAAGTACCATTGATAATAATATTATTAAGAAAAAAGTAAATGCATTTGAACATTACGTTTCTACATGTACCATGTATGTCTCACCAACTAAAAAGTTGCAACACTTTTTTTTAATGGATTTCGGAAGTCTGCTTAGCGGTTGGTTTTTACTTGTGGATTCGTAAGTAAAGATCAATCGCTCGGTGAGTAGGATGCATTTCAAAAACCATAAAAAAAAATCTGTTGCAACCTTTTAGTCGGCGAGTGTACAAGAAACGCTAAAAATTTTCTATTTTTCCACGATATTTAGATTGTTCAAATGTGCTATTGATATGTAATGAATTGATGAAATAGAAAACGAAGGAATTGACGAAATAAATGTGTCAACAGGAGGAACGGTTCTTGTTTCCAGTGTATCCTATGATTTGTTTAGCAGGCGCTATAGCAGTAGATATTGTACAGAAGTTGTACTTTTATGTTAGAACGAAATTCAATCCATCGCATATTAGTTGCCATTATTTGCAATATACTGTACACATCACCGTTCTAGCAATACTAGTATGTGGCCTCTTGGGATTATCAAGATCATTGGCGATATATAAAGGTTATTATTATTGTATTAAAGGCGATTTGGTTTAATTAATAGAGTTTGATGATTATATGCGTTAGGATATTATGCTCCCATGGAAATTATGACTGAAGTCAACAAACTAGAAACAGAAGGTGATATACCTAAAGACGTTAACATAAACTTTTGTATTGGAAAAGAATGGTATCGTTTCCCCAGTAGTTTTTTCTTTCCGTCCAACAAGTAAGTGGAAAAATTAGTAAGCGCACAATATTAGTTGCTAGTTTCAAAAGTTTAAAAAATTAAAATTTCTGGATTTATGAAATTCTGTTGTTGAAGGAGAGGGATATGTTAAAGAACACATCTCTACCGCTAATACAAACATACAATATAGTGATATATTTCTTTAATTTGATATAATTATTTTTAAAATCATTTTCAGTTGGAAGTTACAATACTTGAGATCTGAATTTAAAGGACAGTTACCTCAACCTTTCTTAGATCATGAAAATGCAACAAGTGTAATTCAAGCACATTTTAATGATATGAATAAAGAAGAACCATCACGTTATGTATGTACCTATCTTATATGCAGATAACAATATTATCTGTTACTGCACTTTAAATTCTGTTACAGCACTATAGATATATTATCACATCTCTGCCTTTTGCTTTCAGTTTAATCTAGATAAGTGCCATTTTCTGTTAGATTTGGATATAGAAACTGAAACAGCTCTAGAACCGAATTACTCTCGCCTAAGTCATCAGTTTATTATTGTGAAATCTTCTAAATTCCTAGATGCATCAAAGTAAGTCCAAAGCTTTTATTCACACATGTATATATAATATGTTAATTGTAATTAATGAAAATTATATTTATAACTGATATATCCTATTATCATTTATGTTACAGATCACATCCATTCTTTAGAGCTTTTTACATTCCATTTGTATCTTATAAGTTTTGTAAATATGGTTCATATAATTTATTACAAAATAAGTTTAACTCCATGCTTTTATCATCAAAGCAAAGAAATTCCAAGTTTTCTTAAACAAAAAACAAAGTTTTAGAAACAAATTGATTTGATATAAAAAAAAATTAAATTTATTATTTTATAGAGCATTTTTAATATTGCATATATATCCAATATTCATACGTTGAAAGTAATGTATATATATGTTATATATGTATATATAAATGTATAATATGTGTGTGCCTGTGTATATATATGCGTACATATGACGCATGATTCCGCTTGAAAATGATTGACTCGCAAGTTCTAGGATCGATCCCATCCTTCAATTTTCCAACCTCAATTATCATCTCGGTCACATTTTATGAACAGTTGAGGTCTAAAGCTAGTAAGCTTATTAAGTAAAAATTATATTTATATTTACAAACTTCAAGAAACTAGGCATCAAACACGATGAAAGCTGCTAACCGATATAAACACCTTATATACAAAAAATTATATTGAAAAATTGTATTGAAACTGTTTGGTAATTTTATTGTAAAAATACTGATCTTTAAAATATTTATAACTGTTTGCACAATTAATTTCGAAATAGTATTTCGATAAAACAATAATTATATGGAGAACCTCCTCAGTAGTATATCTGCAAAATTAAATTTGTAAAAAAATTGTTCAATATCTGATAAAAATACATTTCAACTGTATTATGTTTAAAATATTCAGAAATATAATTATGTATAAAAGAATCAAATTAATCCTATTGCTTACATATGCTTATAAATGCTGACTAAAATGTACAATTATTTTTAAATGGAGGGATATAACATGAAATATTCAGTATGGAAAAATTTTAAGTAAAGAATCAAATGTTTTTTAAAAAAATAAAAAAAATATTTTTCAAAATCAGCTTTATTTAATTTTTGACAAATATTTAGAAATTTTATTCTAACAAAACTGTTATGTCATAGCAAATCATCTTAATGCAATTATTACAAATTTTTGTTAATTCATTCGTTAACTAATACTCTCACAATATGTTTAATAGAATAGAATTTCTGTAAGCGTGCAATTAGTGAATAGGTAAATACATAAATTTGCTCCATTTCATTTCTATGCATTATGTTTATGATGTTATCTATCTCTGTTCCAGGTGGTAATTGTATACTACCATTAGGCAAAACTTTCATATGCTTTTGAACATTAAGTAACAAATTTAGAAGTAAATACCATTGTTCTGGTGGCACTCTATATTCTTCCATCAATTGAACAAGTTTCTCTCTAGTAGTAATCGTCATTGTGTTCATAACAAATTTTCTTTCTCTTTTTGCTTCCAATCTTAAAGCTTCTTGCCAAGCTTCAGGAGACAATACATAATTATTGCCTTTGCTAAGAAGTGATTTATATATCTGTACAATTTGTCTAGTTCTAAAATCTCTCACTTCAGTAAACGCATATTTTTTTAGATAAACAGAAAAACAGGTCATTAGAGCAATAGCTATATTTTTAGATTTTTTTTCTTCAGTATCATGTTCGAAAAGAATTGCCAAACAAGTTGGGATATTTTTTAAAAGATAAATGTAATGTGACCTATCTTCTTCCATTATACAATGAAATCTTTATACTTAATTCTCTATATGTAAGGTATGTTTTTTCTAATTATAGGAATTTCCTTCAGATTGTAATAGACAATTTGTGTGCATGTACCTGCAATGATATTACCAAACTATTGCAACACAGTTCTGCTGTTAATATTCTTGAGACTTTCATGGGTGCTTTCTATATAAAGATTATGCGTTTCGCGGGTTTTCTCTGTGTCCAGATCTATTCTTAGAATGCCAACGTTTCGTAAACCTTGCAGTCCACTTCATCAAGGTATGCAATATCAGGCTGCTTCTCGCCCTAATGAGAGAAAACCCGCGAAACGCATAATTTTTATACAGTTCTTCTGTCATAATCTGAATTATAATTCGCATTATCATTCTAATTCGAACACCAGCTCAACAGAATACATTTGTCACATTATTATTTATAGATCTCTATAACCAATCAAATTTCTATTAATTTATACAATTAGTATTAATATATATATATATATTTTGCAACATTAATATAGAACAATTAAAATTTTGTTTCGACACGTAGAAAATTAGATTAGTTGAAGTTAAAAATAGAGATAAAAATTACATAACTAAAAAATTTATTACTGATTCATAATATTTGTAACATATAATATTAGTTGTTTTTACATAAACAATTTTATCGTGTTAATCCGAGTATATATTAAAATAAGTTTTACAAACTCACGTCTCTCATTCTAGGCTGTCATATGAATTATATTTAGTTATATCTTGCTTTAAATTCGAAAAGTATACACCAATTCAACTATAGAAAATAGAGACAGAAGGTTCAAGTATATAAAGAATAGACCTGCATAATTACACTTTCTATGCTAAAAAAGAAATAAATATGTTAGCGAAAGAAAAATTATAAGAAATACAAAATTTAACCAGAGAGAAACCTGAGAGTGGACATCGAGTTTTTTCGTATATTAAACTTCGTAGGGTATTTTTGTAGATCTTTTCCATATTATTATGTGAATTAGACAAAGACGAATAATCAACTTTAATTGTTCATCTATAACTCACGTAATAACATGGAAAAGAAACAAAAACGTGATACTATCCTACAAGATTTGATATATGAAAAAGACCGAGATGTTCACTCTGATTTCCCTCTGATTCAACAAAACCTATTGATTTATCTGTAATAAATTTATGCGCACATCTGTAACAATATTATGAATGCGTGCAACAAAAACAGATATTCTTTTACGCTTCTCTTTCCACTCTTCTCTACCTGCCTCTCGGTTATCTCTGTATAATAACGCAACTCTCCTGATTTTGTTATCCAAAATACAGTGCGCATGCACGAAATAAGTAAGTTGCTCAGTAACGCCATCTAAACTTCTATCTCACTGCTTCCTTTTTCCGTTCTTTCAGAGCCATTTATTAAATATTCGAGTAGCTGAAATATAGATCAGTGAAAGAGATAGAAGAAAAGAAGATCATGATTAGTTTAATTTAATTAATTTAATTTAGTTTTTATTGCGAAGCTTTATGAGAAAGAGATTTATATGTTAACAGAGTAATAAACATAAAATATGATACAATAAATACTATAGTAGATATAACATAAAATATTAAAATACAATACAATAGTCATTAGTAGCTTGAAAATGATTAGGCATCAGCAAAATTATTGTTACAAAGCTTATCAGCAATAAAATCAGAAATAAGACAACAATGCAATGAGAGGTGAACCATTAACTGAAATCATACACACACACACACACACACATCTGCAAACAATTTCACTCTTGCTTAAATATAAGTGATATGTATAATTGCTGGATTGCTTTCGTTTTAGTTAATCTGCGTTCTAGCAAAAAAATAAGCATCATATGCTCGTTTTTCAGTCATTAATTAAAATATTTTTACAATGTGATATTTGTATCATACAACATTTATATAACTTTATATTTTCTTATTTTTATATTTTTTTTATTTTGCATTGCATTACAATTATAAATCTATTTCTTTAATTTTATTATATTTAGATTATATATATATATATATATATACTTTGATGTACAAACGACTTAGAGAGAGAGAAAGAGAGAGAGAGAGCGGAAAAATAAAGAGCAACTGAGAAAGAGATTCAAATGGCGGTACTAGGGAACTTACTTATTTTGCACTCCATTTTAAGGGAAACACTAACATCAAAAGTGACGACAGAGAATTGTGTACAGGGTGTCCCTAAAATTCGATATCACTCATTCTAAGCAGGTAGAGCAGACTAAACTGAATCGAAAAGTCCTCTACTATTTTGCAATTTTCGCAAATTGGTTAACGAGATATTAATTATTAAAAAGTCGTTATTAATTACTAAAAGTTGCTAAATATTGTTTTTCAATAATTTTTCAATCAAATACTATCAACTTTATAAAAAAACTGCAAGGTTCAAAAATCATTTATTTTCTTCTCATAGAAATCTAAGAATTTTTTCAAAATTTTTTATCAATTTTTTAGTCCTGCATTTTCTTATTTTTATCACCATGAAAAAATAATATTAAAAAATTTTGAAAAAATTCTCAGAACTTTATAAGAAGAAAATAAACAATTTTTGTTTCTCGCTGTTTTTCTGTAAAGTTGATAGTATTTGAGTAAAAAAATTATTGAAAATATTTAGCGCCTTAAGCTCAGTTGCATCAATGTTACTTTGACTGAGCAAAACTCTATCTATCTCGTTTTCAAGTCAAAAAGAGACAGAGAAAGAGTCTCGCTTAAAATCAAAGTAACGTTTTGGCAACCGGGTCTTAGTAATTAATATCTCGTTAATTATTGCGAAAATTGCAAATTGGTAGAGGACTTTTCGATTCATTTCAATCCACTCTATCTATAAAAGCGGTTGGTCTATAAAAACTTACGGAATACTGTATATATTAATATCATATATTTATACATATGCATACAAATATTTGTCGTGTGTGATGTCCATTTTTAAATCGGCAGTTTGTGCCGTCTGAATTTGGATAAACATTAGTAAACAGATGCGTTCCGTTTTACATATAGTGCACATGATATATCATTTTATCCCGTGTTGTTCATCGAATATTAAAAAAAGATAAAATGATACATGCGCATCATATGTGAAACGAAACGTAGATCACAGTCCTCGTTGTTCCACACTGTGGCAGAGAGAAAGAGAGAGAGAGAGAGAGAGAGAGAGAGAAAGAGAGAGAGAGAGAGAGAGAAAAG
>Ga0157364_1005167_pt1 | contig 13223 bp, 10 predicted proteins | sample AttsexASBM2_FD_111476 | JGI IMG/M metagenome (GOLD analysis project Ga0157364, IMG submission 111476) | Fungus gardens microbial communities from leaf cutter ant in Ribeirão Preto, State of São Paulo, Brazil - Atta sexdens ASBM2 | ecosystem: Host-associated > Fungi > Mycelium > Unclassified ... | reverse complement strand
TGAAGCTCCATGCATTCAATACGATTAAGAATAGAGAAGAGAAAATAGTGTTGAAGATTATCACACGAGGACTTAAAGAATTAGTTTGAAATAAAGCGCCAAATTTTTCGTTCAATTTATTTCTGTGTTTTCTCGAGTGACCTTTGTTTAAGCGCTCGTTCGTTGTCTCGATTACATCACTTGTGTCTCATCCTCTAACTCGGCAATCTTTTCTGTAACGAGACTCTCGAGCTTCAAGTATCTCGTTATTAGGACAAGACCGCGCGATTTGTTTTGTTTCGCCAAAATAGGAAAAAAAGAATCGCTCGTCGCCGCACTCGCCATTCGGTGAAATTAAAAATATCACGAAGAGAGGCGGAAGACCAGCTCGTGTCGTCGATGACTAATCCGCTATACCGGGTGTGCGCTTTGAGAACCGCTGCGCTTCTCGGCGCGCGTTCCGTGTGCATCACTCCATTACGCATTCACCAACACACGTTCTCGGCGTGTCTTCCATCCGAACCGGGTCCGAGCCGAGCCGAGAGGATCCGAGAGCGCGGCGTCGGCGTCGTCGCTCGGCGTCATCGACGACGCCGACGCCGCCTCCGCTTACTCTGCTCCGAGCTGTCGAACGCGCCGCAACCATCTCGTCGTTCTCCACATCTCGCCGCCAACACAGTCCCCCACCGTCCTCTCCCGACACGATTCTCGTCATCGCCATCGTCATCGTCATCGTCGCGTCTCTCATCATCGATACTCGTCATTCTCTGATAGGACGTCAGTTGCTTCCCTGACTCGTACGTTCTTCTTCGCGCCGCAAATTGGGTTCCTCGGTTAGACAAGCTCTAACTTCGACCATCTCCTTCACGTTGGTTCACTTCAAGTTTTTCCTTCGAGCTCGATTTCGTCGGCTTTTCGACGATTTGTCGATCCCCTCGGGATTCCCGGACGTCTCTCGAGGAACTCCTGGCTGCGATCGGGTGAAAGTCTCCAGGGGGTGAATCTCGTGCATTTTTCCCATGAGAGTGCCGGCGAGCCGGTAGACTTCCTCTTCTCTTCGATCGGACGTGTCCTTTGGATCGTTTCGCCTGTCGCGAATGTTGTGCCCGAGCCACTCGTCGTCCTCCTCGCACGAGGACACGTCTGGTCCATTCATGATGGGACTGCACCATCGATATCTCGCGGGCCCTCGCGAACGGGACGACGGTGGTAACCGAAGAAGTTGCGAGACAACTTAAGACGATCACCTCCCCCCCTCCCCCTCCCCCCCAAGAGAGACCGCGGGACTGCTCGAATCGCGAACCCCCGTCGCAGTTGAGGGGTACAAAGCTGAACCAAACTGGAGGAAGGATCGTGCGATTTCAAGGTAAAAGAGCTTCCCCCTCTTTACGATCCAGGAGGGTCATCAGGTTTGGGAGATCCCCGAGAGTAATTCTCGCAGTGCTTGTCCTCGACGTGAGCGGAGGTGTTCCCTGTCGCCTTCCCCCCTTTCGATCCCCCTTTTGCTGCCGTACCGGTCGGCTTTGAATCAATAATCTCCGGCCAAGATTATATGTAGGCTCCCCCGCGGTATCTTGTATTCGAGAACGACAAGGAAAAAATGAATCGAACGGATTATGAGGTAACGGGGTAGGGACTCGCTAGGTTCCAGGAAATTGATTTTCCTTTCCGCATCGATGTCCTTTTCCTGTTCTCTCTTTCTCTTTCTCTCTTTCTCTCCTCTCTCGCTCGCTTTTATTCTCTTCTGGGTTTAGCAACGGTGCGCGCGATATCAGTGCGCGGATTATTGATTTCCTCTCCAGCTTGCTTATGTTATTTTCGTGAAAAAGGTAGAGCTCAATGATCGTTGATTATAATACTGGTGAAATCATCTGCCTCGCCAGTGAGGGACGGCAAGAAGTCGTTCCCGCGGTGGACATAACGACCCAATTAATCCGTATTCTACGTTGGTTATTTCAGTATCTCTTCATTTTGTTCCATTGTTTCATTTTACTCTGATTTATATATAAACCTTCGTTTCAGTGTTTTTATTTCGCTTGGTTAGGACTTGAGTATTTATTTAATATTTGTATAATACTTTCCTAGTAGCGTTAATATATTTATTTACATATACATAGAGTTATGTGTACAATATTGTATAAAAAAAAATATATATATATAATATTATATATGTATAATATATTATATTTATATATTATTTATATATATATATTTATTTATATATATATTATTTATATATATATATATATATATATATATATATATGTGTGTGTAAAATAATAACTACTTTTTATTTCATCTTGAGATTTACTTGATTTTAGTATTTCCATTTTACATTTCTATTCCACGTATATAAATTCATCGATATATAATTTTACGTCACTTTAGATACACCGCACGGAGCCCCTAATCGATTATTTCTTCACCAGGAATGTAGAATTGTCTTTTAATTTCCAACTAAATTTTGTGCTTGCAGATGGCAGAAACACGCGAGATGGAATCGCCTTCGGCCCGTCAGGACTGTTTCGTTGAGGCCCAAGAGGATTCCACCTCAGTGGAGGCCGAAACAGAAGGCGCACAGGCCCCGTCGCCAGGCGGGATGATATCAACAATGATAACAACGACAACAATGGATGCCGGTGACAACGACTACGCGACGTGTCCATCCGTCGTGCGGGACTCGTGTGAAGATTTGGTGATGGTATGCGAGAGATTGGACGAAAAACCAGAGGACGAAGAAGCGAGACAATCGAGAGATAAACCGGAAGCGAATCAAGGTGAAAAGGAAAAAGAAGAAAAAGAAGAAAAAGAAGAAAAAGAAGCAAATATAGATTTAACACTAGACAAGAAAGCCAACGAGGAAAATCAGAAAGACGAAATTGGTGCGAAATCGACGGAGGACACTCTTCAGGAACTTGAAGGATCACCAAGAATGCTTGATTCTGAAAATCGCGATATCGACGAGTCCTCGGAATTGTGGGAGAATGGGATCGAGAAGTCTGTATCGCCAGACGTTTCCAGGAAAAGACCGGCCGCGAGTGATTTCCTGCCGATCGGCGCGGAGATCAAGAGGATCGGCATCGAGATCTCGGAGGAGCAGGCGACCCAGCTAAGGAACGACGTCAGGAGACTATCACCAGTGTTGGTGAGCCTGCGGGAAAGAACCCTGGGTGAAGTATCTCTAACCTCGGAGTCCTGTCTCTTCGGGGATGAGTTGGACGGCAGAATAAGGTCCACTGCGGGATCATTTATAGCGAATGATTCCAGAAATCAGGATCAGAATCGCGAGAAACAGGATGCGAGTGAGCAGAAGGAGGAGGAGAAGGAAGCGATCGGTAAAATTGACTCGGATCCTTCAGAATGCACGAGCAGCGGCGACGTCGAGGCGACATTAAACTGCGTGAGAAGGAAGCTAGAGTACGTCAGCGAGGGCGAAATTACGACGTTCGGCGTTGACGTGGTTTCTCCGATAGTCTCGAAAAATGACAATTTGGACGGAACGACAGAATCCTGTCAAGACGACATCAGAGATGCGAACATGGCCACGAACGTTAAAAGCGAGTCTTGCACTCCGATTAAAAAACATGTCGGCGAAGCAGCAATGAGTCCTACAGTACCATCAAGTCCCATCTGTCGAAATTTAAGTATCGTACTGAATCGTATCGAAAATGACGATTTAAAACAGAAAAGTGTCCTAACAGATACAAACGTCGACGAAAACATATGGAATTACGTTGTCGGGGAGAGCTCATCTTGTTCCAATGGAAAAAGGAATTTCGTCGAGGAGGAGTGTGATTCGTTCAAAGCGACTTCGGGGACTCCGGAGAAGAATCCGAAGAAGCAACGATGGCATAGCCCCACTAATAATTCCATTCCAATGACTAGAAAAAAATATGAGTCGATAGAGAGTGCTCATAGTCCAGACAGTGGAATGGTCCTGAAGAAGTGTAAAGTGATACTGGAGCGAATGAATCAAGTCACGGAGAATCCATCGCAGTCGGAAAACGACGAAGAGAGTGGAGCTTCAAAGGAGATCGAGAAGGACGACGAATCCGCGCCTATCGCGGTGATTGGTAAACTCGAAGAGGATGAAGAGGTGGTGCTGGCGAGCTCGTCGCCTACGGCCGAGGACAGCCGCGTGTCCAACGAGCTGGACTCGTCAGAGACGATGCCAAGTTCGCCGGAAGAGACGCCGGAAGTATCGGTGGATGTTGCCGAGGGCGTCGACACCGAGACCGAAACGGAGACCGGCTCCGACAGTTCGGAGGTGTCGCCCATCACCAGCATCCATCATGAATTGCGTGACGTTGATATGGCGCCCGATCAACTACCGTGCTCCGAGGGAGTCACTTTGTGCTGCGTGGAGGCGATGGCGCCGATCATGACGAGATTGGAGGCCGACCGACCGGAAGCGTACACGGAGGACTCCGCCGAGAGTCTGGCCTTGGTGACTGGTGCCAGGGACGAAGTCAGGTCCGACGGGAGCGATTCTGGTCTGGGGAACGAGATCCCTGGTGATCCAGGACCGGCTCCTGCACCGGAAAGTGATTCAGAAACCTCTTTCCTCGACAGACTGCCGGATGACATTCTCTCTGATAAGGAGAAAGGTAAGAAGCATTTCTTTTTTCAAGATTCTTATCACACTGAGAGAAAAAAATGATAGTTTAACTATAATTTATAATCATTTCTGATGCAAATCATATATCCTTCTGGTAGACCTATAAATATAATAATTAGTACTAGTAATCGTTATAAAAATGGAGCTTTAATTACCATTTTTTGAATATGTAATTATAGTCATGAATATCATGAATATCAAAGTCATGAATATCAAATTTTTCTTTCAGTGCACAATTTGAGTATTCTTTCTCTATTGATTTTTTATTGATTTCGATGGAAGTGTCTAGAATTATTAAATTGTTATGAAGTTCTGGTTGCAAATCACTTTGATATGCTTGTTGAAATTTGGAACTAATATTTGTTAAGAAAATATGTTGAGAAAAATTTTTGATATTTTTTATTATTATTACATGTTATGATAATTACGATTATTACTGCTACAGTGTAAGTAATATACGTTACATAATAGTGTTAATTGACACCGAAAATGATTACAAATTGTAGTTATTACTATAAAAATTATTGCAATTTAATTATAATTTATAGTCATTTTTTGGGATAAACATATAAAATATGATTGAAAAAAAAACTGTAAATTACAATTCATTTTCGATGCCACTGTATATTATAAAACTATACGTATATTCTTATTATTACTGACGTTATAGCAGTAATAATCATAACTATGGTAACACGTAATTATCATAAATACTAAAAAGTTTTCTCTCAATGTAAAAAATAGTTTAAAATGAATGTGAATTAATCGTTGTTCGTGAATTGTCACTTAAAAGTTAGATAAGGATATTATTAGTTTTAAGTTTTAAGCAGATTTTAATGGATTTTGTAAATGCATTGTTGTTTGTAAACGATCGCTTAAAAATCACTCCATTTTTATTTTATAATATTATACTTTTTATATGATTTTTTCGATGACTTTTCTAATTCTATCATCAATTACGAAAAGCTGTACAGTGTATATATATCTATCCTATTTTATATTCAAGTTTTAAACTGTGTATTACTCAACATTTAAATTATTCGATGTTTAAATTATCTGTGCAAGATTGCCTTGTTATTCATCTTTTACAAAAGATTTTGCTGAAAGTAGCTATAGTGCAAGCTTTTAACAAAGAGATTGCTATTAAGCTGTAAAAGTCTAAGGATAATCATTCTAAATTGTGCGGCCAGCTTGAAGATTTTTGTAGATTTTTATTCTTATAAAAACACAAAATTTTTAAACTCCGCGAGGATTCTTCTTGCCAATTCAGTCTAGCATTTGCACCAGATCTGTCTAGCAAAAGAGTGAAGAAAGCGCACAACTCGATAAGTCTCGCATCGATTGTCAACGTGCGATACACCGGGTGTCTTGGAACAAGCGGAAAGCACGACATTGCTTTCTCGATAAAAATCAGAGCGCACTTTTCTTGGCAAAATGTCAACCAGTCGACTTCTACTTCGACGCCTGAGTTTCGAATTAATATATCGTATAATAAATAAAACTTTGAGCCGAAGAACGAATAAGGAATTTCGTTATCTATACAGAAATTTCTCCATCGCCATGGACTCGCAGGAGTCTTTTCCCCTTCAATAAAAAATCATTACCGTTCCTCAGTATCTCTCTTGCTGACAGAGGTCGAATTCAAAATTTCGCAAGAAGGATTTGACAAATTGCTTTCTCTCTTAATAAATCGTAATGTATCAAGGTCTCAGAATTTTCGGGATTCCTGAAACATTCGAAGCAAAGCGTCACATCTTTTTGTTCTTAGCTCATATAACATAGATCATTCTAACAATATTACAGCAATATATGTCCAAAAATATTGCAGTAATACTGAAACTTTGCTGCAATATTTGCAATATTACTAAAATATTGCTGAAATGTTGCAATGTTGCTGCAATATTGCCAGAATTGTCTGTGTTATATGAGTTCTATACAACAAGAAGTTTGCAGCAACATTGCTGCAATGTTACTGAAATGTTTGTTTTCCCTAAATGGGAACGATCGTCGTAGGGATTTGTTATTTCGTGACACGGCATTCGCGGCTTTCAGGGGTGAACCAGTTGGATGGCTACGCGGCGTCCTCGGGGACACCCGGGACGCCGGGACAGTTACCTCTGACGAGCTTCCGGACACTTCCGGCCAAGAGCAATCTAAAGCGTAGACTGACCGACTGCATGGAAAGTGACGAGTCGCGGGGCAACGTCGACGAGCCTTTGAAGAAGAAGCGCAACATTCAATTCGATGCAGTGACGGTCTATTACTTCCCCAGGGCGCAGGGTTTCACCTGCGTACCTTCCCAGGTAAGTGGGAAAATCGGTTTCTCCCTCCCATCATCTTTCCTTTCAGCTCGCAACCTTTGTGCTACCTTCGCGATACGTCTTCCCTTTCTTCCCTTTACGTCTGTATCTTGATCGCCTCGCTACGCTTATAGAAGTACATGGTTCATTGAACGCCATTTAAATTTTCATATATTTTCATTCCGTTTTTCCGGAAGAGTATGAATACAGAAAATTCGCATGTTTATTTCGCTATCGTTCTCTTTACAATCTGTACGCTTCGTGCATTGCCAATTGTACTGCTCCAATTATCTTTCACATGTTATTTATATTATTGTTTAATTACTATTCTTCCCCCTCTCTTTGTATATAAACGCGCATGAATGTAATTAAGTCAAAAGATGCTCCATTTGATGTCAGGATCAAGAGGAGAATAACAAGCATCCAAAGTTGTTTATGACGGGATATCGTGCCATCATTTATAAAATCTACTCCGTAAGAAATAGAGATCGATTTATATATAAGACACGATTGATTCTTCTTTCTTTCAATCGCGTTCACGCAAGACAACTCTTCTTTCAATTTTTCCCTTTATCTGACGTCATTTATAATATCGTTCTATAATATTCACAATAATATTCACTATCGAATTTGTGTAAGACGCTCGATTCCCTTTCCTTTTGTGTGCCATTACTTTACAATAAAACTATGGCGTGATATATAACGTTCCTTATTGGTTAACGTAAGTTTCAGTCATAAAGGATTCCATAACAGCCACAGGGAAAAAAATGAACAAATTTTGTCAACGACCTTTTGTAATAGCGTTTTCGTAATATCATTCGTATTTTATTATGAAGCTTATTCTTATTCATTTGCGTTAGTATCGGTTTTATTAATTTTAATTTTTTATTATTAATTTCTATTAGTCAATTTATAAATTCATACATCATCAAGTTCGAAATCATGAAAATGGGATAAAAAAATAAATAAGAATTATATATATATTTACATATTATATATATATATATATTTAAATATTACATAGGTTTTATATACACAAATATGTATAATTAAATATCAGCCCTTTTTATTACCAGTATTATAATATTAACGTTTTCTTACAATTTAATGTTTATTTCGAAAGGTCGTCTTCAATCGAATAAGTGAATAAAAAAGAACGGTGTACGCGAGCGTGGATTTACATAAGAAATATGAGAAATCGATTCTCCCGGTTTCAGGGCGGCAGCACCCTGGGCATGAGCGCGACGCACACGCACGCGGAGAGATTCTCGTTGTCGGAGCACGCAGCCGAGCAGAGACGGATCCACCGAGCGCGTCTTGCGCAGCTGCGTTCGGAACGCAACTGTGCGACCAACTGCGTAACCGAGACGGCGTCTAGCTCGGAGGACCCGAGCGATGACACCGACGAGGAGCCGAGTGACAACGAGGAACTCGACATCGACAGTTATTACTTCCTGCAGCCGGTACCCACGTGGCAACGCCGAGCGCTTCTTAGAGCCGCCGGCGTACGGAGGATAGATGCTGTCGAGAAAGATGAATGTCGTGATATCCGCGCTAGCAGAGAGCATTGTGGATGCGGTTGCAAGGGATACTGTGATCCTGAGAGCTGCCCTTGTAGCAGGGCCAACGTAAAATGTCAGGTGAGAGAACGAGAGAGAGAGAGAGAGAGAGAGAGAGGGAGAGAGAGATAGATAATAGATGGATAGATTGATAGTAGATAGATAGACAACTAGATAGATGTCAGGTAGATAGATAGAAATAGACAGAGAGAGAGAGAGAGAGAGAGAGAGAGAGAGAAAGAGAGAGAGAGAGAGATGTATGGAATTAATGTTCTATCTATTATCATAAATTAATTGAACGGTCTAAGGCGATAATTTAGTTCTTCTGAACGGTACTTTATTTTAGAGAAAGAAAGAAGAGCATATCTTTATATATAAAATGTAAGGAACTTTGATTGAACGCGAAGCGAAAAATTAAAAAGTTCTGACCTACTTCTTTAGAACTCACAAAAATTCATAAACTTAATTTTCTCCAGTTTGAGAGATCGATGTGTTATATAATTTGAGATTAATCTGTTGAAATTTTTAGAGACCGCCATTGCAGTAAATCCTTCCAGCAATTAATCTTCATTTGTTAACACGTTCTACTCGTTTAGATCAGTTTAGCTGATTGAAGCTGGATTAACTGAAGGATTTAACGAGATAAACTTGAAATCAATTTTTCTTTAGCTTTAAAAAATCGAGAACTTCGTTCCCGGAAGTGCGAAACGATTTTTCACTAAATTCGGTTTTCAGGTGGATCGACCAGGTTTTCCTTGCGGCTGCACACGAGACGGTTGCGCGAACAGTACAGGCAGAATCGAATTCAACCCAGTGAGGGTACGAACGCATTTCATCCACACGTTGATGCGATTAGAACTAGAGAAAAAGCAACGTGACGAAGACGGTGGCGGCGATCATGATCAGGTGATGGACAATCAGGGACAGAATGGCAGAGGAGCTCGTCCTCTAAGGGATATCAATTCCCTGGGGATGGAAGCTACCGTGGGTGACGTGTGCACTATTCCGGGGACGGGACCCGGGGGAGGTGGATTCACGACTTTACACTATGAGACAAGTCACGAAGGTGTCGGAGCTGGTGTGGCTGGCTGCCAACCAGAGGTGCCTGGCACACGGGAGGACAGTCTGGACTTGTACGCCATTAGGGATGATTGTTACGCGAACGAGGATGCAGTAGACAGCAGTCAATCGGTCGTCGTGCAGCGGAAGCTGCATCCAGAATTCGGCCAGACCTTTCAGAGCTTTTCGCCCGGCGTGCAGAGCAGTGCCGCCGGCGGCGGCGGTGGTGGCGGTGGTGGCGGCGGTAGCGGTGGCGGCATGAGCTTCCAGCAGTCTTCGTATCAGGACTACGGATCGCCGTATGCGAGTTTGCCATCTACATCGCGATTTCAGCCGCCGCCGCCGCAGTTCCAGTCGCCGCCTAATCCGGCTGCCTTCGCGCATTACGGTCCTTACGGTGGTGGGCCTCAGGATGCCGCGGGTGCCACTCTTCAAGGCGGTTGTACCGCCCAGGTACACCAAATGCCGCAGCCACCGCCACCGCAGGGTCAACAGCAGCAACAGCAGCAGCATTCGTCCTATGATGCGACGGTATTCGCGCAGGATGATGCTACGAGTACCGCACAGTACACGAACCTCACCAACTCGGTGCAGCCGATGAATGCAACAGTGGTGCAGCAGATGCAGGGTAAGCTTGAGCCCTTCTCGGAACTGCTCAGCGGCAGGTACTCGTATTACGGTGAGATACATGAACCGCAACAGCATCACGGTACTTACGGTACTCACGGTACGACCGGCAAAGTCGCGGAAATGATCGAGCCCAGTCAGGTCACCGGCGAGCAACAGCCCGATGGCGCGTCCGAGGACTGTGACGAGAATTTCGGTGAGATCATTAAGAAGTCTATGGTGGAGACTGTGTCCGCCTAGGATGAAGGAAGCCTACCTCGCATCGGAAATGTCTAGGACGTAACGTTGCCGCTGGTTTCTTCAAAATCGGAAGGCTGAAGCCTTTTTCTGTCCACGCGACGAGAACAAGGAATTTGGCCCTTAATGCTCGATAGTCCGTTTTTTCGAGTCCTTTATTCAGGACCGTTTGAATACAGGGACACTTGTCACACTCCGTGAATGTTGCTACTGGCTCGGTTCCTTCAAAGTCTGGAAAATCGAAATTCTTCGGATCTTTTCCAATTTTGCCAATAATCTCGAAAACGAGAACTTCGAGAACAATCTAGATGAAAGAAGGGATTCCGGAGGTTGTTGACGGTTCGCCCTTCCGTGCGATACGTGAATAGGAGCGAACATGGAGGTGCCCTCCGAGGGAGATGGTCTCCTGGGGCCTTTGGTTTTTGAGAGATCTCGTTCGAGATCGTTAGAGAATTTTACGGCTACGACGTGTGCGTCCGCCCGGGATGGAGAGACTCGTGACGTCATCGTCGGCGCCGTCCTTAATCAGGATTGATGCGCCGGTGAAGTTACTCTATACAACACAGAAGCAACAACGTTGCAATGTTATTGTAATGTTTCTAGAACGTTGCAAATGTTGATGTAAATTGCTGAGATAATCTGTGTTGTATGGGACTTCACGATATAAAATTTTGCGAGCTTATAATTCTTTTTCACTGCGATCGAGAAAATTCTCGTTTGAAAGTGCGAAAGAATAGTAGTAGATCGTGAAGATGAGTGACTCATTCGGCGCAGACTGACGACGATGTATGTTATGCGAGACGACGACGAGGAACTGGCCTTGGCAGGTGGGACTAGAAATCCTCAAGTAGGAGATTGGCCATTGGCCGCCATATTCAGAATGGATAGTACTTAAGATAGAATGAGATCTTCCAGGTGGAATGGAACATTTTAGGAATATTGTAGCAACGTTTCAACATTTTATGCTACCTGGACTCATTCTGTTTTGTGAATCTATCCTAAATTTGGTAATCCTAAATATGGTGGACCAATCAAAACAGTGACCAATCTCTTATATATAGTCTGTTCTTTTCAACTGTACTTCTTGTACCATTTATCTTTTCCTCTCCATGTTAGAGAGAAAAGGAAGGAAAATGAATGTTGCAAAAAGTTTAGCTTGAAAGAACAGACTTTTGAGTATTTTTAGGTGGGACCTCCAAGCCCTGGGATTCTCGTTGGAAATCTTCAAGAGCGATACGTGAGCAATGTTAGGAAAAGATTTCAACGAGGTTGTGACCAAGAAATAACACATGGGATCAGCTTATAGATTGCAGTTTATAATATCTAACTTTAAGCGTTAAGGAACGACCGACCGGGAGCGGGTTGCGCGTCCTTTTGGACGAGCCTCAAAGGGCATACATGGAAAATGTATCGATCTAGAGCGAATCTGCGCTCGCTCTAATTCGAGAGAATCGTTCTGGAATACACATATACACAAATACACAAACACATAACTATACAACACAGAAGCTTACAGCAACATTGCTGCAACGTTGCAACGCTACTACATTATTTCTGAAATGTTGCAACGTTGCTGTAATATTATTGGAATGTTGCAATGTTATTGCAATATTGCTGAAATTATCTGTGCTGTACAAGTATACACAGTTGAATTTTGAAGATTTATATCATTTATGTATATATTGTACGCAATATGAAATATATTGCGTATGATATGCTGTATATCGAAATTTATATACATATATATACAAATATCAAATCTGTATTCAATATTTTTATATCGGGATTTGTATAATATTTATATGAATTTTCTCATATAAGTACTATATACATTTAATAGAAATATGTACATTTATTTAATGTTTTATAATGGAATTTATTAAATAGAGCTCCGATTAGATTGATTAATTCTCAGTTTCTCACGTCCGAGTTTTTAGCGTCGAGGAACGTTGCGCGGAAAAAAGTAAAAGGAAAAAAACTAAAGATTCTGCAAAGTGCGTTGCAACTCTCGGTGAGGACGAAATTCCAGAGTGAGGACTTTGGATCTCTCGAATCGATAGAGCTGCCGAATCGCGCTCTAGAGCGGAACTTTAAGACGTGAGGCGAGGAACGAAGCGAGACACAGCGTTTCGTTGATCGCTGTTCTCAAACGGCGAAGATAACGACGACAAGAATAATAAAATGTAAAGCGAGAAAGGCACACACGTACACATGACACATTCGTAGACGACAAGCATGAAATGTGAGCGATTGTGATACTTGTGCATACGAAGAGAAAGAAAAAATTAAGAAGAGAGGAAAGAGAAAGAACGATTCAGCGCCAAGTTTGTAGGTTAAGAGATAAATTATATGGGACTTTTTTTACGCCGGTCGATGTAGAAGCTGCGAATGTTTCCAGTGATCGACGACGAAGCGCGGATTTCGATTTTCTTCTCTCGCGAATCAAGCGTGAAGATCTCGAACGTGTCGAGCGCCAGGAGAATATTTTTTCGAAAAACAAAAAAAAGATACACTTTTGCTAGTGCGGGCGATCTTATATATTTAAAATATAAAATATGTATAAAAAAAATATATATATATAAAATTACATGTAAAATGATATATTTTAAAATTATATAAGCATATTTTAAAAAAATATAATGTATTTATATAGGAATATATACAATTGTTAATTTTTATTTTACGTTTAGAATATAGTATTATTTCACAAGTCGTGGAAATGATCAAGTAATTAATTTGATTATTCTGAATAGAAAGTTAATTTTATGTGTGTTATCAGTATATTACATCATGAGTTTTACTAAATTACATTTCTATAATTATATATATATATATATATATATA
>Ga0157364_1005166_pt1 | contig 13224 bp, 5 predicted proteins | sample AttsexASBM2_FD_111476 | JGI IMG/M metagenome (GOLD analysis project Ga0157364, IMG submission 111476) | Fungus gardens microbial communities from leaf cutter ant in Ribeirão Preto, State of São Paulo, Brazil - Atta sexdens ASBM2 | ecosystem: Host-associated > Fungi > Mycelium > Unclassified ... | reverse complement strand
ATTGTTTGTTCATTAGCTAATTTCTGACATTTTCTTCCTATTTGAGAATAAGAGAGAGAAAGAGAGAGAGAGAGAGAGAGAGAAAACAATTTTAATATTTAATATTTAAAACAATATTTAATATTAAACTCTTTAATTCTTTATGGACTGTATAGAATCTTCGTTTCGGAGTCACCCCTTTTGTATATATTGCTTGTTCAATTTTTGTGAAATTTGGCTCATGGAGTAATTTTTGGAGAATATTGTCTTATTCAAATCTGAGAGCAAAAATAAAAAATTAAAAATGAAGGATTTAATATAATAGACAGAATTTCAAAAAAATATAATAAAATATATTTGATTATCATAAAAAAAGGATTTTAAGCGTTAATTGCGATGTAACATTAAGTTTCCAATTTCGCTTTATTTAAAGCTCAACAGTGCTAAATAAACAGTATACTGAGAAAGAGATTTCCAAACTGACTTTCAAACTCTGATTATAAACTCTGCAACACTACATTCTCCTTCACAGAGATTACTATCCTTTTTTTCAATATTTCCAGGTTACATTCAAACTCAAAGATATCAAGAATCTCTTAAAATCGATAATCAGATTATTTTTAATTTGAATTTTTTAATTCTAAATTGAAATTAAAGCGACTTCGAAAACTTTTAAGAAACAAGATCTTCCATAAATTGCTTTGTTAAAAAGTTATGAGTTAAAATATAGCAATACATAATTATATAATATATTTATAAATAACAATTAGAATTGTGAATCTAATTGTAAAACTATTTTTGAAATTTTCTTTCTCTAAGCTTTTAAAATTCTTCTTTTAAAAAGCTTTTAAAGTTTTTAAAATTCTTCAATCATTCATAAATTATTAAATGTCTTAAGATAAATATGATTTTATTCTAAAAATTCTTAGATATTGAAATTTTTATATTATTTGAGATATTATCTTTGAAAGTAATAGTTTTTTTATATAAAAATTATATAATTTTTATTCTTTAATCTTATTTTTCAAATTCAAAATTTAATTCAGATATTATGATTTTTATCATTAGTATTATTAGGTTGTCCGGAAAGTTCATGCCGATTTTGAAGGAAAATTGAAACGCAGAAGATTTAAATTTTAGTATACATTTATTAAATTTAAATTTATTGCGGCACGAACTTTTCGGACAATCCAATACTAATCTTTTTCAAGATTATCATTTTAAGATTCTTAGATCTTTTAAAAATTCTTATCTATAAAAAAGTTTTATGACATAATAAGTCCACAATAATAAATATAGATAATTCAATAATAAATATAAATAATGATAAATACAATAATAGTGAATACAATAATAGTGAAATTAATTAAATTATCTTGCTGCCATAACATTTCGCATAATGACTCGAGGTTTCGATCGATCGGCGGAATCGTGCCAATCTCAGTATTGTTGTTACCAAGAGCACTATACCTTTTTTTTCGCGACAAGTACGGTGCGGTCCTTCACAAACAAGATGCGATCCTCCCATATCATGTCGGACGCGCCACAGGATCTCCGTATTCGGGCAATGAATAACGAAAATTCACGAACTGGGGAAACTGCGAGAAAAGCGAAAAAAAGTTCGAGGGTCGTTCGAATTGCAAGTATAGGTAGCAAATAGTGAGGAAGCGATTTATGCATTTGCAATAAAGTGCAATAATTCTCATTATACTGATTGTGAGAAAAAGAACTTAAAAATTTATTTGTGAGATATGATATTTATTTGACTAAAATAAATTTTTAAATTTTTAACGGAGAAAATAAAATTTATTCTTGGCAAATAAACTATCTATTTTATTCTTTATAATTAATAAGATATACAAGGGATAGAGATTTACAACTAATATATTTCACAAAAATACTTCACAGAGAATTATAAGTTTTTTCACGTAGAATTATAAGTTTTCATACAATCAAAATTTATATATAACCAATAAATATCGAAGAAAATATTATTAATTATGTAATATTTACGAATATTTTGACTATTTTTTTACTTACAATCAGTGTAGTTTGATTATAATTATATTATATAATCAACTGTATATTTCTTTTCAATCTTCTTATATTTTTCTCCAACAAGAATCTATAATGTTAATTGTAAATCAGTGTTAAAAAATTAAAGGAAAAAGATTGTGAAAAATATGAGACGCTTTATATGATATCAGATAAATACATGGTTTCTAGTTATATAGAACACTTTTAGACAATTGGATACTTCGTATCTTTTTTGCTATTTTAGTAACTTGGTGATAAGGTTTCAATAGCCACGTGCATTTCTAGCCGTGGGGGAAATACGTCCGGCTTATTAAGTGTTAAGAAGGCAGGCGAGATTCGCGACCTCGTTCTGGAATAATTTGCTCGATCGTGGCCCGATATAGCGCCCGACGCGATCGATCGATGAACCTCGCCGGAAGCAATTATCGGGATCGGGCCAGAGGAAACGCTCATTCGCTGCTCGCGTATCACTTCGTGAGTGTATTTTTGGATGTGCGACATGAAATTTCAATTGGGCTTATTAACGGATCGCTCTGTCAGTTTGCTACACGATGACGTTACAAATATTGCGACGATCGATATAGCGCTGCGCCAGTTCATTCGTTTCTTCTTCCTTTTTCTTCCTGCATGAATCGCATACTCCGAATAAAATATCTGTCTGTATTCTCACGGCTGTAATCAACAAAGGATTAAGATACAAGAAGAATAAGCCATAAATGAAGTGATATAATTGCCTGAGGTATTTTTTGCAATAAGTTTTTTCTGTCTTTCTCTCTCTTTCTCTCTCCCTCCCCTCCTCTCTCTCTCTTGAATTATTGTAAGATGCTAATAGCATCATTATCAAATTGTAATATTATTACTTCAGCTTCAACTTATAATTGCGTTTCAAATCCGACACTAAGCAATGCATTTTTTTATGTGTAAATTCTAAATGTATCAAAGATATATTTAGAATTTACGTATAAAAATACTATTAGAATCAAAATCTAACATCGATTGTATTGACCCTTTCTTTATTTATTTGATTTATTCAAAATGATAACGTTTGATACATATATAGAGTTTTTTTTATTTTTCTAAGTTCTTCTATATCAGAATAAATCTCTTTCTATAATATAATCTTAAGTTAACAATTGAAGACTCAGAACGCGAGCAAGGAAAAAAATGTTTATAATATATAATTTAATGAAATAATTATGTATGTTTGGTAAAATTATTTTGTAGGATGTAAGAAACAAGATACAAAGAACTTGTCGCCAATTATTATATATGCATTGTATTAGATTTTTTTTTGTGATTAAAAGAAGATGCAAAATATTAAGTAATCAATTAAAAATATCTATAAAAGAATATATATATATATATATATATGTTAATAGTTTTTCTAACAGAAGAGCACTTATTAAATAGTAAATTTTTGGTAATTGCTTATGTATGTTTAATCATCAGATTATAAATATTTCCAATTCTGATGTTTAGAAGTAACATTTTGCTATTTCATTTGAGAAATTTTAATCGGTTGATGGATACATAAAATTTATCGACAAATTTCTTTTATAAGTATGTCTTCAATTAATTATGTTGTAATATAATTGCTATATCATCCAGGCAGTTATAGGCACAGGTTATATATCGGCATCGTTAATTCTGCACAGCTGGCACATTATAAATATCGCACGATGCTCGTCGGCGTCGCAGCGGTTCTGGAGAATTGACGGTTTCCATTCACAGCGATGCGACAATCATTTTGTTACATGTTACTGGTTCGAGGAGCCCCGTCCTTCATATAATCGCCTTCATCTCGGTCGTCGTCCTGATGGATATGAATGACGAATGACGCGTTCTAAAAGATCCTTTCGTCTCGTACGCCAAATCGAAATATGATTCTTCCGCTCGTCTGACGCGTGATACGTTAATCGGCTTCCCGCCGCAGAATCGGTGAGTGCGATTAAAATTCAAGTGGCATTCGATGATTATCTTCCTGTATGTCTTTTGAACATCATCGAATTAGATTCGAATACAGTGCGGAAATAAACGATTACACTAATTACCTACACATAATTTGTTCATTTCACACATAATTTCTTCATTGCTATAGGTAGAAATTAATAATACAAAGTTATTTCTGTCAATGAAATAATATTGAAGTATTATATTTCGTGTATACATGAAAATCTTGAAATAAGTTATGACTGTTCCACATTAGTTTTAATTTCATTTAATATAATTGTGAATCTTTTTAGATAAATCACAGAAGTTAATTTTAATTTGTTACAAGAGCTTCTGTTGTAATAAATTAAAACAAAGCCAAAAATTATCGGAATATTAAAATCGCAACAATGAGTGTATAATTTCGCAACTACACACAGAAATAAAAAGTAATAGATAGATTGCTAGTTAACGTTAAAAAATATTTTATTTTTGTAAATAGTTTACAATGACATATAAAAATAATTTTATTTTGTTTGCCGTAAATGTCATTTACAATTAGTTGTCGTGTGACACAATTTAATTCATCGTTTCGAAGTATTATTTTATCTATCGGTGAACTCGTTATTCGATTTCGAAATGAAACAAGATTTTATGAACGATCATTTGATTACCTGAAGCGACGGCGAATCAAATCGTTCTGCGTCGCCGTGAATGGAACTCTGAATTTTGCATAGACACTCAAAAGCTTCGTTCGAGACTTCCACATATCCAATTCATATAGCCAGGTTTCGTGTTCTCATGATGAAAACGCCGTTAACACACTTTCTGTCGTGTCACATCTGGGCCATTGATTAATAATTCGTTGTTGAATATCGCGAGACTCGTTCTCGTTTCAAAGTACTTATCTGCCACTAATTCAATATATCTATATGATGTTCATGGATTTGATATTTTCGTTCTTCTCCATAATAAAGTGCAAAATGGCGCATTTCTGATTCTAAGAATTAAGTATGCGTCTTAAAAGTTTAATCTACTTTCTAAATAAATTATTTGCACACAGATTTGTTAAATACGAGTGTATCTTCTTTATTAAAAAAGAATACTAAATATTTTTTAATTATGTAACTTAAATTTTAATATATTTGAAAATATATTATGTAATTGCATTAAAAGAAATACAAAACTATTTATATAAAATACATTATTTTCTAATGTTATTTGTATAAATAAAAGAATTCAATATAAAATCTTTTTAATCTTCAGTTGCAAAAATTGTGTAATCGAAAATTTTGAAGATTCCAGACATTGCAAAAGGAAAAATTATTTTTAACTTTTCGTCGTTGGATAATAGCTTCAGCAATCGATAAGATCTAAGCTACGGCGTTGTGTATTTATGACGCATCGTCTCGATCGACGATCGCATTAAAATAACTGCTCGTTCGTGCTTGTATAAAAATTCAACGGTGATCAAGAATAAAACCGATCCCATTCAAAAATAGTGCCATGTGTAGTTGATTGCGATAAATAAGATTTAACTCTGTTATTTAATTTATTATATACGTCGATTATCTACAACAAATCATCTAACAGTTTAAGAGTCGATGTGTGATTATTTTGAATTAAGTAATTAAGTAATTAAGTATTTTATTTCAAATATTGCAATTATAAATCAATTATAAATTCACTAATTATACATAATTAGTTCCAAATTATTATAAACATATTTAAGAAAGAAAATAAATTAGTGAAGTGCATTATATTTTCGAAACTTGAATGCGATTAAATACATAATACATAATATAATTCATTAAAATGTTAAAATTCTTGGGTGCTCCAGAACTTCATTTTTCAAATTACAGTATTTAATTTTACATAATTTAATTCTTCATTTTTTAAATATTTCTTTTTATTATTTAATGTTTTTATTATTTATTGTTTAAAACAAAATTCAAAAATTTTTTAAATATTAGAATTTATGATTTTTGAAAAGAACGATTTTGTTGGAGTATTTAAAAATTTAGCTAGATACATCTGAAAATAATTTTGTTGGACTATCAAAATAATTATGTAGGTCGCTTAAATTGGTTGCTAGAATGCTAAAACTTTTGCAATATTGTCATCACGTTTTATGTAATTATTTTGATGATCCAACAAAATTATTTTTAGATCTGTACCTAGCCAGATGTTTTAGTACTTTCTACGTCTTAATAATAATTATAATTAAATTTGACAATTTATGCTTTATTAATTCTAAGAGCTTGAAGACTTCTATTTTTGAGGAAAAATTAGAAATTAGAGAAATTTATATTTTTGGCGCAATTTTTGCATCTATGACTGTTCAACTTTAGACTCGAGATTCTGTAAATTCGTTTTCAACTCGCTTTCGGCATCGTTGAAGTGTAAATCAAATCAAAGTCGACATTTTAGACTGTATCTTCAAACTCTTTTAAATCTTTTTTCATTTCTTTGATTTTTGTCGACAAAATCAGGATCGGCAATCTATGTATTACGTGAGGACGTAATGCTCGCACGTAGGTGGATCGCGACGAATTCGTGGAACGTCGCGATCGCACCTCACCACGTCGTACCGATCGACGCACCGGTTCGGCATGGTGCGTCATAAATGACCGATGACAGATTCCCCGAAGCCATTTCGTCTCGCATACGAAATCGCTGCCGGGCGGCGGTACATCAATAAAAAGTGTGTCCGGCCACGAATAAATGCGCGCGTCTGTACACCATCGGAATTGTCCCCACGGAAATACGTGATTGGCGATCGGCGGTCATGTAGATATCCTTTAGCTTTCGGCGGTCAAACGCGGCGACGCATTTAGAGCCTTCCGTGAAATACCGTCAATCTTTGAAAAAATTAAATTTCTTATCTCTTTTGAGAATATCACTTTTTTAAAATAAAAGTCGTGTGCATTCTAATTATTTTATTTTATTTTATTTTATTTTATTTTATTATTATTACTTACCTATCTTTCCGTTTTACGTTAATCTATCAAAAGTACATTTTCTGTTCACTATCCTAACTTGTGGCTGTTTTTAGTTTACTGAACATGAACAAAGAAAATTGTGATAAAATAAAATAATAATTGGTATAATTCATAATTTGTCTTGATATTTAAGTACCTTATATCTTAAGAGCAATCTTAAAATGTCACAAACCAATAATAGGATAGTATTAGAGTTTTAGATATTCATCAAGATATTACTCAAAACGGTTTTAAAATAAGAATGAATTATGAATATCGGATTGTATAATGGATAATTGAATATACAAAGATAGAGTTGTTTTCTTGACACATTAGAAATTCGGTTAAAATATGTACTCTGAGGTACCACGCATATTGTTCATTTATACGTACCTACACACATACAAGATGAGATCAGGCCACAGGAGCGCGATAATTTATGCATGCTACCGTGTATCTCGATCCTTTGCGGTCGATCGTGGCGACTGCGATCGTGACCGAAGACACGCCATCTGAATTCGTAAACGTTCGGTATTCGGATCTACCGATTTCTCCCTCTTAGTGATTGGGGGGGGGGGATCATATCTCTTCTTTAAAGACTACTGATTTAGCAACATTTATTTTTGCATGACTCAATGTTAATTATTGTATAATCTTATTGTGTGGGGCCTAATAATTTCTTCATGAAATATCTAAAGCTGTGAAGATGTATATTGTGCCACATAGCACAGGATAAATTTATCTATTATGCATTAGCAATTAAGTAAAGTCGGTGAGATTACAAATCAAACTAAAATTAAAGAATCTATTTATTGATTAATTTTTGTTTTAAATTTTAATTTCAAATATCGACAGATTTAAAATTACAATGTACATATAGTTCTTATGTTAATCTATCACTTAAGATAAAATATTCATATATGCTCTGAGAAAATAAAAAGCATTTTTTCCATTTATATAAACACTTGATATATAAAATACATCTCACTAATTTGTGAAAAATTATATATAATAAACGTCCGTTATTTCTCATATATATACATACATATATTTTTCACACTTTTAAATTTAATTTTTGAAGACAATAATATAATATCTTTTCAATAATATTTTGTTTAACTTTTAAATTTTTTAAATTGTATTGGGTTGTCCAGAAAATTCGTGCCGCAAAAGATTTAAATTTAATAAATGTATACTAAACTTTAAATCTTCTGCGTTTCAATTTTCCTTCAAAATCGGCACGAACTTTCCGGACAACCCAATACATTAATATATATATTTGGATGATTATGTTAAAAAAGATTGAATATGCAAATTAATTTTTTTACTGAAAGAAAATCATGTCCAAGTCAATCCTGATAACACTGTGATAATCCGTAAAAGAATTCGGCTATTATTTATTTCTCCTGCGCGCAATTATCGCCAAGAAATCAAAGAACAGAATGATTTTATTGAAATATCTAAAAATTTAACTATAAATATTGATCTAAAAATTTTGTTAGACCATGAAAATAATTATATTAGACATTCAATTATATTAAACATTCAAACTAGTCGCTAAAATGTCAACATTATCATCATGCTTGGGCGTCTTATATAATTATTTTGATAGTTTAATATTTAATTAAATTTTTAAATACTTCAGTATCTAAAAATTACTTTTTCTATGTATGGCTGTAAGAAGGTTTTCTCAGAAAAATTTTTCATTCTTTTGTGATTATACAGTTTTTAAAATATTGCCTTAAAGAATGTGTAAGTAAATAAACAATATTAAACTTACCGTGTCGGGATTTAGAAAGATCGTGAGCCGGTGATGCCGGCGAACCAACGCTGCCATCCTCGTCTTCGCTGTCGGTGAAGCTACTCGGTGCACGCTGATTCGTGACACGACGGCAACCATCCAGTGCATAATATCCCTGCGGATGACTGGATGGCGGTATGGAGGGCTGCGACAGTCGATTCTGATGCAGTTCCGGATGAGCTGGGTAGCCGGTGGACGGATGCTGTGGCGGCAACATCGGGACGCCGGATGCACCGCTGCCACCATACATCCGCATTGGTAACCAAGCACTGTATAATCCGAGTGGCACGCCGAAACCTGCACGGACAATTTATAGAGGAAAGCCCCCTATTATGAGATAGGCGCCTAATATGAGGTAGCGGCGTTTCTACTAAACTAATAAACGCTATCTATTGGTTCCACCATAAATTTATTGCTCTTGGATTGAAAACTATTTAGTAAAAAATTCATTATTAGATCACGGTAGTCATTGTAAAACAAGATTTTAGAATTTGAATGTCTTCAAGTTTCATTGAGATGAGTCTTTAACCTTGTTTATTATTTAATAAATAAATATTTGGCAATAAATTCTTCATGTAGTGAAAGAGTAAGGTCGTACTAATAGAAAAATACGAGATATGTTGAATTGTTTAATTACAGAAGATTTGATGATCGTAAAACCATAAGATGTTGAAATCGTAATATGAGATACCCAAGGTATTTCTAATATGAAATAATCCATGCTCTTATGTTATAGTGAAAATCGTTGCTAAAGTATAAATGTTATTGTACAATAATAAAAAAGACAATCGGAATGGGAACGTCGAGTGCCTATTTCTGCGATGCTTGATTCCAACTATCTGAAGACGAGTTCTGAGTACAATTGCATGCTCACTTTTCGCGCATTCTGACTGTTTGTTTGTATTTTAGAAACATTAAATAAAGTTTTTTAATTGCAATACTGATATATATTTGCGTTTTACTATCGATTTCTCGGGGCATCTCATATTAGAAGCACAATTTTTTGATTTTGCGATTTGCTCACTTTTTACATTTTTTTAATTAAAAAATAGAATTTGAATTAAATTTTATATAACGTTATCTTAAAGCTTATTAAATTCCCTTCAAAATGATCTATTATTTTTTTAAATTCTGCCTATAGATTTCTAGCATTTACCTAAAATGAACTCGGTATCTCATAACAGGAATCTTTCCTCTAATTTATGGATAAACAGTCGGCAAATAGACAATTAATTAGATAAGGATAAATTTCAGGGTTACGTCACAAAATTATGTAAAAACAATCGACCTAGATAGATTTGGTATACAGAATGTTTTTAGATATAATATATATTTACTTAATTTAAAAATATACATTTTGATACTGATTTAATTATTTTAATTTAGTAACGATTAATACGTAATCATAAATTTTAGAGATAAATTGAATTTGACTATATTGAATAAAATCGAAAATATGCTTTTGAATTTAAAATAATCTATAAATTTTTTAAACAAATAATTTTTGTAAGCATATACACATATTCATTATTTTTATTTTTTTTAAATAATAGGAGATATATTTTTCATATTACAAGAATATGAAATTTAGTTATTTAATATAAAATGCAGTAGGTTTTGAAAATATTTTATTATTGACTTTGTAGACGATCTAACTAATGAGATAACTCCGTTATCAATAGTATTTAACTGTAATAAAGTAATAATTGATAAGCGAATGGAATCGCAAGGCAAATTGAATTTTACATTTCATTTCCATTTATTTAATCGTTCTATGCAGTGTTTCTTTATAGTTAAACATTTAGTTTTGTATCTACTTGCCATTTTTTAAGTGTACATGTTCTCGATATTAATACATTCTCGTTTATCGTTATTATAATTTTCCTCTTATTATTTAAATTCTAAGTTTATAAGTTATATGCGTATGTTTATTCTTCTTTACTAAATTTATAAAGTAAATCAATTTTCACTTGTGTTGACGAAATCTAGGAACGCGTCAATTATATGCAACATTACGGCTATAAATTAACGTGTAACGATAAAACTTGAAACTAACTGTATTTTATTGCATCATGTTACGTAAAATGATTATAAGACATATGAAAAAAAAAAACGATAAGTTCCTAAGGAAGTTTGAATTATGTACATATCCGAGATCAAATTATAGTCTGCGAAATATCGCCAACATCTGGTATCTTTTCATGTTTTGGAGCATTGATTAGACACTACGGCGCCTTTGACTCAATAGAATAATCTGTGTTATAATATCTTACAGCAAACCTCTATATACGCAGTTATATTTCAATTATACTTTGTTTTATACGATAGTTTTTATCAAAATTGTTAATTTTGCTAATTTAAAAAAAGGCATTCCTAATATATGAGACACATAGTTTTCTTACGTAAGGAAATCCGTAACAGTATTATAAGACTTATATATTAATAAGAATTAATTAATCATAGTCAGTAAAATGCTGCTTAAGTTATTCCTTATAATTTAAATTAAATGTCAAGTATCAATTTGATATAAACACTCATTTTTACAAAAGATTACTTTTTCTAAGAAGGTAAAAATGCAATCTTGGGCAAGTTTTGTGTTTTCTCTCAAGAATACATAATATAAAAAAAAATGTCGCATATATATTGTATATAAAAACAATGTTAATTAAGATAAAAAATTCGCAAAGCGATTATATGCGCTTTTTTAGTGCTTTGTTAACGCTTTATAACTGGCGTGTGCTACTTGGATTTATTTTTGAATAAATATAAATCTTTATAAATAATATTAAGGTATTATTTTAAAGTATTATTCTTTATAAATATTTTATATTGAAGTATATTATACTGAAATATTTTCTACATGCATAAGTAAATAAGTTTTCGACCGATGGTCGATCTAAGCGCAATCAATACGGAGCTAGAATCCTCGACTAAATTCAATTTTCACTGAAATTAAAATTTAAATACAAATCATTACAAAATATATAAATTATATCGTTATTATCATCTATATACGCAGCATCATTGTTTTTTTACAACAATTACATACCTACATGGATAATGAATTTTCTACTAAATATATTTCACACTAAGAATAATAAGTTCATGATAGAACCCATATACGCTTATTTATAGTTTAGCAAAAACCTCGTTATTAGGAGCATAATAGATAACTTTATATATCCAGTGTTATGTCCAATAAATGTAATTTTTAACATATTCATTATTTCATTTGATTCATACATGTAATACTGTAACTGTTTTAATGTAATTACCCTGCATTTTTTATGTACACGTATGACACATAGTCAGTATTATAGAGTCAGTTATCAATGAGCCGTCGGATTAATGCGCGCCATAATTCTGCCGACGGAAGATGATATTCACGAGATTATTTAATGCGAAGAGCATCATACAGAGATAAAGAGAGAAATCATAAGATTAGAAATGTCGTAAGGAGTTTCTCGGAGAACTAAATTGTATGGGATCGTTCTTTAATCTAATTTAATAAAAATATTATTTAATTTCTAATAATTATATGTTAAATGAGAGGAATGTTTTTTATTAAGTGAAAGTCTTAAAGTCGCTATGAATTTAATATAAGCAGATATTAATAAAGCAGATGTTAAATTTAAAAATTCGAAAAGTTTATTTTTTATTTATAGTCCAATCAATCGGAAATTTGCATTGATTAAGTAACGATGTGAAAGTGTTATTTAAATAATAACTTTATAAATTAATTTTAAAACTTTAATTTTAAAACTTTAAATCTTTAATTTTATGAAGAACTTCACGATTTATTTCAAAGAGTTATTTCAATAAAAAAATCATTTACCTATTTTATATAAATTATTTTTTATAATACATTCGTTAACAAAGTTATCGTAACATAAATTTATATCAAAATTTTGCATAACTTCAAGTAAGTACATTCCGTGAGAAAAATGATTATATTTAAAAGTTTTTTCATTCTCAAGAATAAAATTTGTACTTTTAGAATCTTTCAATAAATTTTTGATTCGTCCTTACTTCCGCTTATTATCTTTTTTAAAGTAAGAACGTGTTATGTCTCCAAAAAATTGCATAGTTTGAATCGAATATGATAAAAATTTCCTCAGATCACAAGAGCCTGCATAGAGCTTGCATCAACATACATGAGCATTTGAAGAAATCATTCAAAGACGAGATTTTGAAGTATTCACGCATCAATTTTAACATACATATACACATCCACACATACATATGTATATAATGTGCAAAATCTGAGTAGCAACTTCTTCTTGGTAGGCATTAATGCCAATGTTGTAGTAATTGAACAAAAATGCATGAGTAACTTTATATTAGGAGATACGCCATATTTTCGCAATAAAGTGTCGTAAAAAAATTTATTTTTTATTTGTAAGATAAAGTACATATTTTGTAGTGACTATCATTGATATTTGCGAAAAAAATTAATTGCACCCCACATAGTGCGTCAAAGTATGCAACTGGAGACGT
>Ga0157364_1005165_pt1 | contig 13225 bp, 8 predicted proteins | sample AttsexASBM2_FD_111476 | JGI IMG/M metagenome (GOLD analysis project Ga0157364, IMG submission 111476) | Fungus gardens microbial communities from leaf cutter ant in Ribeirão Preto, State of São Paulo, Brazil - Atta sexdens ASBM2 | ecosystem: Host-associated > Fungi > Mycelium > Unclassified ... | reverse complement strand
TATATATATATATATATATATATATATATATATATATGAAACAATTGACGTAATTAGTATAAATGCAACATGTATTCCAGCCTTTGTATCTGCATAATTTAACTAGTGATGTCACATAAAAAAAATGTGCATAATTTCGCTGTGCCTGCATTATTTAACTTTTATTTAAACCATTTTTCTTTCATAGCCGATACATTCGCTTCAAAATAAAATAATCGATTTTTGTTTAAAAGTGTAAAATATAAAAAAGGGCACGTATAAAAAAACTTGTCTTTTATTTCTCTAAAAGAACATATTCAAAGCTCATTAAGATTAAAGGTCATCATTTTTATGCATTCTTTGTCAGATATTTTCATGATGTATCTTTAAATGTTTGCGATCGAATCTCGTTACATGTTTCATGTAAACTCAATAATATTATATGATAAATAATAACAGAAATATTAGATAACTTTTGTTTCCTCGACAGTATCGGCACTCATCGTCGACGAAAAAGTTCTCGTCTCTACGATGTGGTTCGGCTTTTTACGATCTTGGCGATTTGCGCAGTTAGGCCGGGTCTGGCGATAGTGATAGCATATAAAAAGAAGAACACGATATATAAACAACCAAAGCGCCAAACTACGAGTACCATCGATGCTAGCTGCGTAGTACCAGCGCCATTTACCTAATCGCTACTAGTCGAAAAGTCTAGGCTGAGTCGATGCCGGAAACGGTCGCCTCCGATCGGCCTTTTAGCGAGAATGAGATCTACGAAAACATAATTTCGATACTTTCATAAATTTGACAATTTTTTTTCGTAACAATTTTAAACCAATAATTTTAGAATCACATTTAAAGATTGAAGATTAAAAACTGTTTTGCGAATTATTAACAGATCAAATTTAATTTAGCCGAACAGCGAAGAAACTAAAAGAAATTAAAAAACGATATTAAATTAAAAGATCGATACAATTTGTTCTATTTCTATGATTGATTATACACAATAAATTAACAGATAAGTCATTGTACATATATAATCCAATTAGTGCATGAAGAATTATCAACCTGCTATTTCACGCAATTTTGCTTCTTGCAATTTGGAAAGTAGAATTAGCTTGTATTCATTTTAGCTAATTAAAAATGCAAGAAACGTAGAATTTCGTTTTTGAAGGATGTCTCGGGATTATCCGAATAGCACGGAAACGAAATATAAAACGAAAATATACAATCTCGTGGAAAGCTCGTTCATTTCCAGCTGTCGCGAGTTGCACTCGGAGACATTCTCGGCAGTCGCGATACGAAGAAGCTTTCGCCTTCTTCGCGGCCGCTCGGAGACGAGATTTCAGCACCGATTTCCCCATGTTGCCATTCTCGCGTTCAAATCTTCCGACTTGTTCGTCGTATATCTATCTATCCTATCTATGATACGTGTGTCCGCCGTCCGACGTCGAGACGACTGCAGCGATTCGCCCAGTTGAACACAATTCGGTCGGTACTCCGTTTCTATTTTTTTCCTCTCTTAATTAATTTTACGGTCTCCAATACGCATGCGGTCGATCAACGTATACGATGCTGCTTGCTCATCGAGCCTTTTTGTGCCTTTAGAGTCACTTTGTGACTGAAAAAAGTTTACGGATTACAAGTTTATTAAAGCCGATCAGGAAGGTACCGAGTCCTCGACCGACAACGGAGGAGACTTTTTCGATTTATTACATTGGTTCAGGCGAACTCGCGTTGTCGACTCGTGAACGCACGGATCTTCCTCCAAATTTTAGATTATTTATATTTCCTTCAATTTTTCATTAACTAATAACTGTTCATAATGTTTCTATATATTTTTATATACATATATAATAATTTGTAGTTTAAAATTGTAAAATATATAAATTGTAAAATAAACAAATTATTTGTTCTTGCCAATGTGTCTTGTGAAACAAACCGTGTCATTATTAACAGCCACGCATTATTAACAATATGCAAACAAAAAATTTGTAAAGATAGACAGTATTATAATGATTCATTTTAATACAAATTTAATTACAATCACACAAACATACACACACATACACACGCGCGCGCGCGCGCGCGCACACGCATACACAAATAAGTCTACGCTTTCAATCAGATAAATATTATTTTACAAATAGACAAATATTAATTTTCAATCAAATAAATACTTTTCCTATTATAATGATACGCTTTTGATGATAATTTTACAGGAATCGTCTTTTTAAGTAATAAAAAATTATATTTGATTCATGCGGTAATTAATATTTTTCAAAAAAAAAGCGTAACTTAAAAATAAAGCAAAGATCATTAATAATGAACACGGAATTATGACAATGGCGATGAAATATCATCCCTAGAGTGAAACTCGAGCGAAATCAATCACATGGAATAATCTTGATTATCTCAACAGTATCAGGAAATAGGAACACGTATACGCAACCGGTAATTTAGATTAAACACAAAATGATTATTCTTTGCTATACTTGAAACACATCTAAGTGTCTCATCAATTTTAAAGAAAGATCCGCTCGTGCGCGAGGGAAGACCTTTTTTGTCGAATCGACGTCGGTCGCGTGATTGCGTATATATGTCTCGTGTATGTGTATATGTTTGTTGTGTATTCATGTATGCGTGTGTGCTTGTGTGTGCGTGTATCCCTATATGAATGACAGGCCAGCTCTTCGTTGATCACGAAAATCCCAACATTCGAGAATGCGCGTGAATTGAAAATAGAATTTAAAAAACGGTAACTTAGCGCGTAACAGCTCGTTTTACTCCATTTTTTTCTCAACGTGTCTCGTGTGTACGTGTGTATGTGTACGTGTGTGTATTTAATGAGTGAATGCGTGTAAGTGTGGATCCTGTTCGTGTACCTAATTGCACTTATTCGAAAAAACGGAACATAAGGTTGAACACAAGATGGCGGCCGGACGGCCCTGGAACGTATGTGTAGGTAATATACACCCTTGTTTAAATTTACTTTAATAAGAAACTCTATATACCGCTTTTGTCTCTATCGCGTACGCTGTTGTCGCCTCCGGTCAAGCGCGCTCAAACTAAATCCGTTTGCTACGATAGTCTCATCTATTTTCGTTCGTGCTACTGTGCAAGTCGTAAAAACGTAACTTCATAACTTAGGCACAATTTGGAACTGTTTAGACCATTTTCACACGACCTCGTTCACTGACGTCCATGTGTCTGTCGAGTGTGGAGAGACATTCTATTTACAACGCCGATGTAAACTAACATATAATATAAAAAATTAAATAAAAATATTGATAATTGTTAAAATTGAATGTTTCAATCTTGATGTACTCTTTCAGGTTAAGTAACTGATTATAGTACAATGATTTCATTATTATTATCATTTTAACATGTTTAGTAAGTTAAAAATAGTTAAAATAACATTTTTCCAACATTTTCCAACATTTTTTACACATTTATACTCGTATTTGAAATAATATATATTACGTAAAATATATATGCAATACTATTAAAATTTAAATTTCTAAATAAACTCATTGCCTCGAAAAAAAATTGTATTCTCGAATAAATTAGCATTTTTTTATTGAATTATTTTTTATTAAATTATTGACGATTATATATAATTATAAATAATTAAAAAAGAGCAAGCAGATAGTGAGGCCGAATGAAATTTAATCACTCATTTAAGGAAGCAAGTCACAAATGTCTCTTTGTCCTCACATTCGTGACACACGAGCGTCTCTCGCTGGAACCATACCAAACGTGACAATATTGTGAGGTAGCTGACATTGAGCCGTTTCAGGGCCAATCGGACCAAATCTTCCAGTTTTTCATTATCCAGAATCGCGTTCGAATCCCATTCTACCTTCACGCGAACTGAAAGGGCGCTCGAGAAGGTCTCAATTCTCTCTCTCTCTTTCCTTCCCTTCACAAAGAAGCGAATGGAGAAAGAGAACATGAGAATCCCTTCGTTTCCTCTCGTTCTGCCGATCGAGGCTCGATGAAAGCGGAAAGAGCACGCGCGCGAGAACGTAAAAAGATGTGCAAATGAAAACGCAAAAACGGGAATCTTTGGACTCGACTTTCCGAGCGATGCCCGCCATCTTGGTCCCGTCTGACCACCGGTGTGGATCAACGTAATTTCGCGATCACGCTTCTTCCATCTTCCTTCCTTCCTACTTATCTATCTATCTATCTCTCTCGCTCTCTTTCACTCTTTTTTTTACTCTCGCTCTCTTTCTCCCCCACTCTTTCCCCTACTTGCTCGTTTTGTCCCGTTAGTTCTCGGTTTGCCTTCTTACTCGTTTTTACTTTGTCTTCGCGCACACCATAATTACAATAGTCTTTATTCTTTTTATATATATAATATATATATAATATATATCCGTAATCTTATTACATATATACTAGCTGGTTACAATAATTTGTGAAAAATATACATCAAAATTTTGTTACTTTTTACATCACAGATATTTTAATATAATATATCATCTTTTAATTCTTAAAGATTTCTGTTCCTCCCCGTATATTCGACCAATCCGTCACTCGCCGGATTGTTTAGCGTATCGCCCGCGACGAAGGGAGAGACGATAGGATGTACAGTGTGAACGGAATGAAGAACTAAAGGATTCTTTTGAATTCTTCGATCGCGAAGAACAAATTTACACATTAAGATATTTTTTATGCATGCGTTTTATTGCATCGCAGTACCGTGTATTTCAAACAAAAAAATTTCTAAGATAACAAATATCTAAAAAGAAAAAACATAATGAAGGGGCATTTAAAAGGCATTTTTCGAATGTCTTTTAAACGCCTTTCGCATTTCTTCTAGATTTTTACATTTTCTTCGAATAATAATTTCGAATATGTATTTTAGAGATAACGTTATAGAAAACGTCGAATTTCTTAGCAATTGTCTTCAGAATCGAATGAGAATTGCACGACACACGATTGGAAATGCGTGCATAAAAGAAACCTTAAGCTCGATTTCTCAATAACAGAGAACAATGATACGATTTTGACTTGAGAGAAGCTTCCGTCATGCCTTCGTCTCGTCGTCTCTCCCAAAAAAATAAAGAACGAAAAGATCGACAGTGCTTCAACAATCGCGTCTACAACGGTACATGCCTAGCCTCGAGTTCTCTCATATCCCTTTCCCCGACGATCGCGCGTAGCAAATTTCTAAAGAAAGAACGGTAGTTCCTCTATAGATTTTACTCGAAGAAAGTCGCCAAAAAGATAGACAAATATCTCCCTCGACGTCAATAATCCCTCCCTTCCTGCGTGAAGGAACGAGACCTTCTCTCGCGTCTCATCGCTCGTTCGGATGGCGATCGCACTTTATCGCGAAATCGTATGGTGTTTTATAAGTATCGCGCCGGTATGAGAATCTTCGACGTTGCCGCGAGAGAAAAAAGTGACGTATGTATATGCGGGCGTCTGTAGGTAGTCTAAACTGTTATGGCAGACACGTCGATGTGTCGCTGGGAGATCATTACGCGGACGTATCATTAATTACGTCATCGATCGTACTAATTGTCGCGACCTAATCGTCCCTACGCGGGCGAGCCTTTACGCATATTATTCTTCAGTCCGCGTCGTCGAAAATCGCCTCCTTGCAACGTACACGTATAACACGTGCCTTGGATGATTAATGATTAATTTCATCAATACGTTACAGTCTTCTCTATTTTTTAAATTTATAACACGCAGATATAACAAATATTTTATATCTTCAAAAAATATAGTTAATCATTTTCAAAGAATTTTAATCACACAAACAACAAATTATTATTTTATTTCACCGAACATTAATTATACTAGATTTATAAAGACTTCTAATGAAAGAATTCCATTCATTGCTTAATTTTAACCTTTAATTCTTAATTGCAATGTTCTTAATTGTAACGTTACTCTCTTTTATTCCAAGCATTTTCATCTAGCTAACGAATATGTGTAAAATTACAGGTACCAATTGAATAACACATTCTATAGAGAGAAAACCACCAATAATTTGATCGTCGTCTACTTTCCGAATTTGATCCAATTACAAGCAATGATGAAAAGGACAGGTATCCGTAGTAACTGCGAATTATTTTCGGCGACACGGACATCGGACGCGAATAGCCTCGTTTGTCCCACATTTGCCTGCGCGCTTTCTAACTTCCCTTGGTGTATCATCTTTTCTTTCGCGATAAAAAAGAAATACCGAAAGACGTACCGCGTTGCACCAGATGGATCGTGGAGATTTGAGATCCGCCGATTATAGACCGCACTAAACGTCGCGACGAAATATCATAACCGTAATTGAATTAACGACAATCATAGTGTACGCACGTTTACTATCATCCGCACGATAAATATCATTTTTTCACATCTAACGATAAATCTTTCGATAAAGGATATCGGGCTTGAATTTCTGGGTGTATCGGTGATGCGAATTTGCGGGTATAGGTTTTGGGTGGATTCTGGATTGTGGGAGGGTGATAAAGGGATAAGTGAGTTAGTAGTCGGAACAAGTGTATAAACATATTCCCCTCCTTTTCGCATAATAATGCCTGATGAACGTTTAGAAAAAGACTTTGAGGCATCGAATAGATCAGATCACACCGAGTGATTTATATACTTCATCAAAAGTGTGTCTGCGAGGAAGTGAGGAGTAGGTGAGGAATAAAAGGGAAGAGAGACATAGGCGGTGGTATGGTGGTGGACAGTTAAAAAGTGACTTAGCGGACACAGGGCGAAGGAAGGTTTAAATTTACGTTTACACACAATCATAATTAGCTTGCATTTCGCTTTGTTGCTGTTCAGCTTGTTTTTTTTTAACCCTAAGGAGACCTTAACGTTTACACTCAATAACTTGTTTCCGCGTTTACGCGCGCTTTCTTTAAAGTTACATTATTCACGGTTTTTTGCTTTAAATAGGGTAAATTTTAAGTTTAGTTCCAAAAAACACCGAGAGAGTAGCCTTGCCTATATGGTTTACTTTTTTCGTAGGTATAATTTTTTTTGCATTAATAAGGAATTTTTGCATTTTTAAAACACCGAACATACATGCCTTATACTTTATGTACAGCCTAGAGTCTTTCAGTCGTTATTTTTAAAAGAGAGTCATGAGATGAGTGCGTGTGGATCATCCTTTTTCGTTTCTGCTGCTCTATCCTCCTCTTTTCTGTATTTATTCGCGTCATTTTCCCGCAACTACGCTCGACTATGCGAGAAAAATAGGAAATCCTGGCCCGCACTACAGTACCATTTTATTTTTCTTTTTGTCGCCGTTTTCTCGCGTTCGTCTGGCCTCCGATCCTTCCTACTCTGACTTTCGTCTCTGTCAATTTCGTCTTGGTCCAACGGTCTGCCTGCTATATTAACTGAAATGACGAAATCACCATTTTAATACTAATCGCGGATCATCTCTCTATAAAATGCAATTTTATCCGAAAATGATGCGAAGCCAGTCGCGCACGTCGTTAAATTATTTAGGAAATATAAGAAAATTTCAATTTTCAATTATACTCAACTTCAATATTTTTTTATAAGGATATTTCTTCAGAAAATATATATTAATTCTAAGTAAAGTTATCCATAAATTTCAATGGAATTGTCTTTAATACACGTACCTGAAATTAAAAATATTTTTTTAAGTCTAGATTACAAATACGTTTATTCTAATTAAATTATCATCTAATTAAATTATCAGACAAGATTTTGACTAAAAATCACGTATTGACGTTTGCATTTAAAATTATTTTTTTCTTATAATAATTATCAATTGATAAAAATTCAGACTTCCACCAAAATTCAAAAAAGTTTGTACCGAATTAAAAAATTTACCGTATAAAATTTATCTTAACACTCGAATATGGTTTCTGTATCAATCGCGAGCGTAACTGGACGTGCATGACCATATGAATTCACAGAAAACCGAATGAGAGAGAGAGAGACGTGTAGTCGCTTGAAACGTCGATATTCGTCATTCGTTCGATATTCGTCGTTACTTCAAACCGACGGCGGACAATCGAGGTGCGCTCGAAGTGTCTGCCCAAAATCCGTTCCGACGCGTTACGATGAGTCTGCTGGTTCCTAATGCATATATATCGCTCGCGGAAACCGCGATGTGTGAGAAACGAAAAACAGAGATTAAAACATTCCTAGATTTAGTAAGTCTTTTCCTTTGCGAAGAAACGATACAACACTGCCTCCGCTCGCGCTGCTGCAATCGCAGCTTCTTTTTTTTCTCTTTTTCTCCTCTACGCAGTAGAAAATTTGTATTCGTATCAAAAAGTGGGCGTCTCGCGCTTTAAGAAAAACGTCTGCGCTTTCGGTATCGGAGAAATCGAATCGAGAGCCGGCGCGCGCGCGCTGCAACAGTATCCTTTCCTCTTATCCCATGTTCTGATTTTGAGTTTGTATCTTTCTATCTAGATTCGGACCGCGATTTAATTCCATAACGCGACGCCGAAAGACTGCGATCTTCGTAGCCGTAATTGCTCACAAAAAAAGAACTTGTGGAATTATTTTCTTCTTAAAATTCTCTTTATGTAAAACAGGGGATTAAAAAACTGCATATAGAATAACTAAAAGATCTCTAACTTAATATTATTTTAAAATGCTATTTCTAATATATATAAATTCTTAAAATAAATTCTTTTTATTTTTTTTGTGTCAAAAAGCTCGAAAAACTTCATGCTCCTTAAAAAAAATATTATAACTATAAAACATTAGAAAAATTAAAATCTTTTACACTGTTCGTTATACATATAGATCCTCTGTAAAAAAAAGAATTTCATAGACAAACAAACGTAGGCATTTGTCTTAAATGTGCCATTATACTGATCAAGAATTCATCACTCGCAACTTTGTAGGCAATTCTCAACAATGAAGATCGCATCTCGGTACTTTTTTGCATTCCTCCCATTTTGCCGCGTTCACGCCCGAAACGTGGGACGCGTTCACGTCAAACGCTGGCCTCGAAATAACCGAGAATATAGAAATATTGTCGCCTCGTGAAAAAGAAAAACGCGTCAACTGCGCGCGCCAACAAAAGCCTTGGCTCGTTCGCTTCGCACACGTTCGTAATGACCAAAAAATATATGTATATATAATATATTATTCCTTATATAATTATGTCGTTTCCTTAGTTAAGTAGTGTTTAAATAGTAGATAATAAGTTTTTTTTTCTTTTTGCATTAGGTAATTTTACATTCACAGAGGAAAAAATATGCTGTCGCGTCGGCATTTTTGTTCCATCGTTTGACCTTTCGTCGTCGTCAACCGATTGATAGTGGTTGCAGTAATTAATAATCGTAATAATAATCATCGAACGACTAACATTTTCGCGTTGCATGTGTCCACGTGTGCATCACACGGCGTTGCGACCAAGTATCCTTCGACTAAGTCCACGACGGTCGCGGGACTCAACGAATTCATGTGTACTCCGGATCACCGCGTCGTAGAAATGGATTTTGCATCGGCGCAAAATACCGTAATTCAGCGATGCTTGACGCAAAGATAAGATTTCGGGCAACGCCGCTGTAACGACATGTGCACGCGCGCAAAGCCTAAATATCTCGTTATGTTCCCCATTTTTGTATACTCGCGTATATGTATTCGTTTGTATATTACGTGTATGTGTGTGTGTGTGTGTGTGTGTGTGTGTGCGTGTGAGAAAAATATTTGTGTGTGAGAGTATCTCGTGGAATGTCGGGCTCGTAGAAACGCGGTCAGAATGGGTCCTTGCGTCTACTAAAGCGTGTCGCGTAAACAGTCGGCACGATGAACATGTCGCGTGTGTCTTTTATCCATTACGTTCTCGGTATACTCCGGTGCGAAATGTATTTTCGCCGTAATTCGAAAGGGTTTTCCTACACGCGCGCCTAATACCAGGTTGGCCAGGGGACGTGGGCCAGCCGGACGCGGGTTCGTACGGCGGGTATGCGCTAACTGGCGGAATCGCAGTGGGTTTACGGTATAGGTTGTGCTTAGCATTTATGCATCGCCACTTTTTGTTCTCCCCTTCTTACATTAGACTTGCCTCGCAACGTTCGAGGTTTCTTCCGATCGAAATAGAAAGGTCGTGGGGGAACAGGTGAGGGGATGCGTGGGGGGAGGGGCGGGGGAGGGATAATCGAGGGTACAATCGGCATCGGCGACGGATTTGAGGATTCCCTTCGTCCCTGTGCTCGAATCAATCATTCGGCGCTAGGAGATTTTGTTTACCTGAATCCGTCCCTCTTGTCCGTGACACGGGTTAGATTGGGAAAAGTAGTGTGCGAGCGCGAAGGGAAGCCCCATTCGCGGCGCGCAACAACGAGAAGGCGCACGAGTTCGGTGCGTGTGAGAGATCTGGGCGGGAATGTGGACTTACTGTATATGGGCCTTTTCATTTGTTTACTGTACTCATAACTGTATACTTTACTGATAACTGATACTGACTTTCGTCTACTCTACGGAGTCCTCCATGCTGAGCGCGGTGCTGCGCTGCTCCGCCGCCGCCGGCTGCTGGCTGTTAGTCGGCTCGCCGGATCTGCTGCTCGCGGTGTTATAGCCCCTCTGCAGTTGCACGACCAGCCCGCTCACGGCAGCGTATTCCTTTTGTTGTTGCTGCGGCTGAGTCTTCTGGCTCGAATGATCTACTATAAGCTTACTATCACAGGCACTTTTTTTGTCAGTTGACGCGGCGTAGAGGTTGTGTAAGTCCGGGTAGTGATTCAGCTGTGGTTGCTGTTGCTGTTGCAGACTCAGAGGCTGCTTCCGGTCGCGATCCTCCTGGCCGCCGTTGTGAACCTCGCGCTCTCTGCTGCTGCGATCGATCCTCGAGTCACGGGTGCTGTCCTCGTCCCTGCTACCCGCTCGGGAAATCGACAGAGGTGTCGGTGGTGACGTCAGCCGATCGCTGCCATCTTCCGTGCGACCTCTCTCCGACGGTGAAGGGCTAAGATCAACCGTGGGCACGCGCTCCGGTCTCTCTGGCACCATCCTGCCCGTTGGTCCTCGATAACTTTCGTCCTCGCTACTGTCTTGCGCCATCCGCGGCAGCGGAGTCCTCCTCGAGTTTCTGCAGAGTTGATCGATCAGTGTCTTGCTACTCATCGTCTCCGGGTGTTGCGATGACGACTGCTGTTGCTGATTTCTCGCCTCCGCTATCGCCCGCTGGTCCCTTGGAATGCCTGTCTCAAGGCTCGACCTGATCAGATTGTCCAGGAAACTGCCGTTCGCCCCGGGCCCATCATAAATGCTCTCCACCATGTCGCGCGGCGCCTTCGACATCGAAGCGCTTCGAGAGTTCGAAGTTCCGGCCGCGTCTGCCGTTCCGGATACGCCAACGCCATCTCGGTCTCGTTGCTGATGCTGTTGCTGTACCATCGTGGCGTTTCGTTGTTGCTCCTGCAGTCCACGCATTCTCTGCGATGCGAAATATTGTTCCGGAAGGATCGGCACGTTCGGCGCGCCACCCATAAAGGGGGAGGGCATGAAGGGCGTCGGGTTCCAGAAGTTGAAGGGTCCGAATGGCAGGTGGGGCATGCCCTCCATGAACGGAGGCATTTTCAGTCCATTCGGACCGGGTATACCGCCGGGCGGTGTGAACGGTTTCTGCGGTTTCAGTTGCGGCTTCTTGTCGACGCCAGCAGTGCCCGGCCGCATCGCCGCGGCCGCCGCTGCCGCCGCTGCCGTCGTCGCAGTCTCCTTCGACTTGTCGTCCGGTTGCTTCTGGTCCCTACAGAAGAAAAGAAAGTTCGGATTAAAATTTCTAACTCTTAATACAATAACATATTCTTTATAATAATTTATATGGTGTAAAAAATATAATTTCAAGATACCCTGAGATTTGTCACGTAGATATTGTATGTACCACGAACAATACTGATTGCTTATGTCTTTCCGGATAAAAAAAAAAACAAAAAGAAATAAGATGGACAATTCTTTTATCAAAACAATTAATCGAAACTTGCCTTTTGCGCGGCCTCATAAGATGCCGCTCCTTGACTTTGTACTCAAGGGTGGAGTGCGGAACTCCATAAAAGCTGCCAGCACGATGCACGCTCATCTCACCGCGCTGAACTGCGCGTACCGCTTCGACAAGGCTATCCCTGTCGTAGTTTCTGTATTTTCCGCGTTTAGGTCTGGTGCCCTTGCCGCCAGTACCCGGTTTCGATTTGTTCGCCTCTTGCGACTGCTGCTTGGATTGCGATTGCTGCGCCGGCGATTGCTGTTGCTGTTGTTGTGGCGGTTGTGGAGGTGTGTACCGACCCCTCTTGAACGGACTCGGGTCTGTTATCATGGCCTGCTGCGATGGAACAACACCGGCTGATTGGCAGCCCGGTATGCCAGCCGCGCTGGGCGTTTGACCCTCTTGAAACTTGACGCTAATGCTCTTAGCGATGACGTCGCGGAAATTGACGGCCACCGCTTTGCCTACCAATGAATTCGTGGGGCTGCTGGTACTGGAAAACGCTGGACTAGCTCGTTCCAGAAGGCCCGGACTCGAGGCGGCAGCCGCGAAGCTCTGGGCGAATGCGGCGGAAGTCGGTTCGCCGTTCTTGCTGGAACAGCCCGGCGTGCTGGCGGGCTTGTAGGACGGAATTTTCAATATCGCTCTGCCCTGAGCGCTGTCGCTGGCTTCTTCCTCGATATTGGGATTGAAGTCGTCGTTCGTCATGGGCCCTCGCTGTTGCTGCTGCGACTGTGACTGTTGATGTGCGGCGAGAGGATGGTGCTGATGGTGATGCGGCTGTGACTGATCACCGTTCACGTTCTTGTTCAGCCTCTTGTCTTCACTCATCAGCTTTCTCATTACTTCGGGTATGCGATAGTCTCGCGTGTCCATACCTACATCATTATTACAATATTTGTAGTAAAAGTTCATAAATGTCTATCGGTTTAATTATACATGCTCGTGAAGCTAATCAATAATAAGTAGTCAAATAATAACAATAAAAATGTAGATATAAATATAGATATATCAAAAAAGCAATTAACAGAAAAATTTTCTATTTCTAAAGTGGCTAGTAATATAGTATGTCATAGTGGTAATAAAAAAGTAAATCAATGCCAACCAACCGTAATGTCTTTTTTACCGATAATGATAGAGGATAATAGCAAGCTCATGAGGTCGGTATGCCACAGGTCTGTTTATTACTTTGTTAAAGGTAAAATAGGTGGGACTTAGTATAAATTTAATCACAAGAATAAAATCCTCTTTTAAAATCTTAGCATTTTTTTCTATATATATATCTACTTATTGCCGATC
>Ga0157364_1005163_pt1 | contig 13226 bp, 5 predicted proteins | sample AttsexASBM2_FD_111476 | JGI IMG/M metagenome (GOLD analysis project Ga0157364, IMG submission 111476) | Fungus gardens microbial communities from leaf cutter ant in Ribeirão Preto, State of São Paulo, Brazil - Atta sexdens ASBM2 | ecosystem: Host-associated > Fungi > Mycelium > Unclassified ... | reverse complement strand
ATGTTAACAATCGAGATATCGCAATCCAAATCAACGAAATGGATCGTTCTGAGAGATCTATCGATCGTTCGAAGTCATTAAGGCCTATCTCTTCGGTTCGAGGTAAGTCGTGGATACCAGCATGCCTCGATCTCACGATCTCTCGATTCCTCGATTGATTTCAACGCAATACTTCTTTCATGGTACACGTAAGATAGAAGGTCGATCAATTTCGTAATATTTGTATATTCATGAGAAAAGAAGAAAAACTATGTTAAAAATCAAGAAAGAAAGTGATGTCTCCATCGTGAAAAGTAAAACATAAATCTAGATGTTAAGAACATTATAGGAATCGAGAAGATTTTGTTACAGCGCCAAGAAATTGAGAAAGAAATTACAAGAAACTTCGATAAGTTAACAGGAACTCTCGCTGAGAAAAAAACGGTTTAAAAATCGTTAAGAAAATTGACATCTTCAACGTGCCACGCAAAGTGCGTCCAAAGATGTTTAAATCTTAGACGTGAAAGAACGTTACCAGAAATTGGGAAGTTCTGTTCACCAAACTAACAGCATTAAGAAGTTGAGAAAGAAATTCTAGGAAACTTTAACAAGTTTAGCAAGAGCTCTTGCTAAAATAATAATCGTTAAATGTGCGTAACGAATTCCAGTACAAGACTAACGGCGTCAACGATATCTTAAAAAAACGTGACTGCGAATGAAAATGCGTAGGCAATGTTACGCAGCGGAATTCACGAGCGCGTGTGGGCGCGAATTAATACGCTCGCGTTGCGTGCCACTGCATTATATACAACCGCATACTATGGGGATTGTAATTTTCGCGTTGTAACTTTGACAGTTACTACTTACAAGTTACTAGCCATACAGAGGCTGCATATATAATGTACGCTCTGCTCCGCCGAAGGCGGATTATTATCGAACGATACTCGAACTCTGTAATTGGCCGCTAACGACACAATACATTGATGCCTCTCTGTTTTGAGCAAAATCGCGAACAATAATAATGGATGCCCTAGCCCTCTGCGACCCCAGCACTCTCGCCAACGCGCGTAATAAATAATTAATTATTCGCACGCGATGACGCATGGAAAATTGAAGAAAGAATATCCGCGCGACGTCGAAGCGTTGAAATAATCGCGCTTGTTAAAACCAAACTTGTCAATTAAGGCTCACACCTCGGAAGTGAATCTGTTGTACACTGAGAAAAAAAAATAGTTGCAGCTATCATAATTTAATTATAATTTATAGTAATTATAATTTATAATTTATAGTAATTATATATTTAATTGTTTTACCATATGTAAATATAATCAATTATGCTATTAATGATAATTATACATACTATCTGCTTGAGAATCTTTAGTTTTTTCTTAATATATTTTTTAGTTATTATTATCACAAATAGTAAATTTAAAAAAAAATGGTTACATTAATTGTAATTGATTGTATTTACTGAACAATATTTTATTTACCATTTTCATTTTAATATTTTACTATATTAATATTTATAATTATTATAATTTATAGTTTCAATTTTTTCATGTTTCAGAGAACTATATGGTTATTTCCATTAATATTATAGCATTATTAATAAAAATGCTCCTAACTATAATTATTATATTTTACCGTGCAATTATAGTCACAAATATCACATTTTTCTTTTATTTTCCACCAATGTTATTAACTTTAATCTCGGTTCAATTTACTCTTTTTCTACGTCTTTTTCTAAAGATTAGAAAAAAAGAAGAGTAAGTTGAACCGATATTAAAGTTATCCTACATTGATGAAAAGAGCAGTGTGATCTTGAACTGCTCCGAATTGAGTAATTTTTATTACGTCACAACTTTCACAAGAAATTAGCGATTTTACGCTCGATAGGAAAAGTCATTCGATGCAATTTCTACGCAGTTTCGTGGCTCGGCAATTTGCATACTTCATTTAATAATCTGACCTGGTCGGGGTGTTTATAACTCTTTATAGCGATATCTGCGCGCAATATTGCCGGAACCGGGCGGGGATATTCTCGTCGGTCGACAATAAGCGTGGCCAATCGCTTGCCCGTCGATAGTAATCGGACCTTTCTCGGCCAGGTATCACGAGTACCGCATTCGGTTCAAGGCCTCTTTGATCGCATTGCGAAGTTTCGTCAACGGTCAATTTTCAACGGATGAGTAAAAGAGCAGACAGATTTTCGAACGCTGCCGACGAGACTCACTCGCAGTTAATTATAACCGCGAGGTGGATGGGCTCGAGGATGGGCAGTTCGCGTGAGCAAGGACAACATCTTCGTTATACCGGACCCGTCTTTAATTTAATACATTCGGGAACGTCGAGACGATGGAAACCTCTTTATGCTAGGCGATTTATTATTGCGACAGTATATCGTCGCTGTTTTCTTTTATATACTCCGCGAGGACAAGATAATTCACCGAGGCTACGTATTTTATTAGTCGAAGAAAAAATTGATTAACATTCCTAAAGGGTGAGAGAAAATAATCATTATTTATTGAATGCCTTGAAATATTCTTTCCTCAAGTGCTGAAAAACATATAATTACACGGAGTAACAAGAATTATGAACAATGTGCTGTGATGAAATGATACCATATAGCGAGAGAGAGAGAGAGAGAGAGAGAGAGAGAGAGAGAGAGAGAAGACAACCCAAGAACGATATTCATATAGCTACGCAAGTTTTAATCTAAAGTTCCTATGTTTATTTGAGTTTTGTCGTAAAAGTTGATTTATCGCGCACCCTCGTCAGCAATATTAATTTCCCCGAGTTTGCACGCTCGTTACACGTACTTCGGTTTTATAGGATTAATAAGAACATCCGCGGAAGGTGGACTACCTGAGAGAGTGTGGCCTTAATCGGATTACTTGAACAGAATGTACTCCCCCCGGTTGTCTTGATAATCCGAGAATTGCAACATCATCGCATAGGCAGCTTGACATCGAAAACATTTGTCTTGCCATAGGAGTAACGTGCGTGGCGAGTATGAAAGTTCGACGCGTTGGAGAATTAGACGATCCCCAGGATACCTAACTGTTATGATTTATCTAGCAGAATAAGGTGTCATATCGCTGTTTTCTCTCAATCAGTCAGGGTAATTATTATCTTTCACAGCGAAGAAAGTTTCGCAAGTTAAAAATGAGGAAAATCGAAAACGATTCGCGTAAAAAAACGCGACACGGCAGTGTCTCACGTCATGTCTTAGCGCCGAGACATTACCGTATCTCCAGATCTGAAGGATGACACGAACATGTGAGGATGACTCGCTTGATGCCGTGATAATTTGACGAGTACGCGTTCACGGTGGATGATTTCGTTGAGATTATCTCTGGCGCTGTCATGAGGATGGTCGTGTCTCTTATGAAATTTGTCAAAGCCACAGTGCTGTACCTATGGGACTGGTAAACAAGGGTAAAGAAAGAAGCGAAGAAGAGCAGGTTCAAACTGAAAGCAGAACGAAAGAAGCGGAAGAACAGGTAGTGAAGATGTCCCGAAGAAGAGTCGCGGAAAAGGAGGGAAAGACGTGTACCCGGATGGGCGAGAAAATAGAAAGGAGAGGAAAAAGGTGAGACACGATTTCAAAGCCTGCAGGGCTTGGAAGTAAGTTAAAGAGCTGGCTTCTATATTAATCCCTCCTCTGCACGAAGACATGTCGTGTAAAGTGACGTCGACGTACTCTCGCGTTGCGTTAGCCACGAATGCGAAATTAAATCCCCGTATACTCCTCGCCCAAGTCGCTCCACAGATATCGATCTCCGAGGATCATTGCCTGCTCGCATTGTCAATCCTTTCGCGAGGATCCGTGGCGTGTCTCCGAGATACGAATGCGAGCGAATAATTGAATCGAGAATTGTGTTACGAAACTTCCTCGAGGCATCATCAGCAAGGAAACTTGTAACGTATCCAATAACGGGGAGGAGGATCGAAAATGAGTCCTCATGCGACGTGACAAACTTTCGCAGGCTGACAAACGAATCTTGTCTTCTTCGTCTCCGTAAAATCAGCCTTTAATCATCTCATTAACGCTTGTCTAAGAGTTATATCACAAGAGATACCGGGAAGTAGAAAGAGCTAATTATCGATGAATTGAAACGATTCGCGTTACACTTGTAAAAATCGCTATACGCTATTGAGAGAAGAAATGATTAAATGAGAGATAAGTAAAAACGTCTGCTCGGTTTATTGATGAATATAATTTTCGATAATTAATGGCGTCCCGTTAATTAGATTGCGTTATTTCTGTAACTCAGCGTTATTTCATTTGACCCTCTTGAGTGAGTCAAAGAGCAGCAAAGTCAGACGAGAAAACGAGAAGCGAGGAAGCGGGAGAGAGATGAAAGGGAAATTGCGTAGATGCGATTGTGGCGAATAACATTGTAAAACAATGAACAATGACTAGTGAAAGAGTGAGTCGTTAGTTGACTCGTGGAACGCAGAAGGATAGATAATACAACGCTCGTGTAACGTTCACAATTCTGTTAGAGAGCCGGGTAGAATCCAGAAGGCGAAAATTGGCCTGCGCGCTATAAATCCTGCCTTATCCGAAGTCTTGTAATTTGTAATTGCGTCAGCTGCTCGAATGTTCTTCGAACTGTTCTGATTAATCTGGGGCAATAGACAGATTAATATAAGCGGTCGTGGGGTCGGTCGGTTGAAGGATCAGTTAGATGATCGGAATAGACTTCGTTCCTTAATGCTCATAAACCCGCCGTGATTGCTCTTAATCTTTTGTCTGCAATCATATTTTTACTCCCTCCGTCTACAATTTGAGTTTTTTTTTCTTCAGCTCAAGTTTTTTTTATTGTTTTATGCTTCAAGAAATGTGAGAAAAATTCAAGGGTTCAATATTTTTCTTAACATCCCTATTCTTTCTTTCAATTCTTTAGAGTGGAATCTCACTCTTAACGAATGAAAATTTTGTCACTTTTTTCAAGAGCCTGCCATTCTTCAACTCCCAATTATATATTCACGTTTTAAGTGTAAAATTTTGAGCATTGTCGACAAATTTAATACAATAAATTCTCTAAATCCTTTTGAATAGACTTTCACTCTAAAAAGTGAAAATTCTGTCACTTCTTTAAAGTGAGATTTTAAAAGAATTAGAGAGTATATTACGTTTATTCGCGTTGCTTGGAATCCCTAAAAATGTTTATATTTAAAACAAGATGAACATTTGGACGTTGAAAAGAGAAAAAGCAAGGATTCTAAATGCAAAAATGTAAGCAATGTGATTCATTATCAAATAGATTGATTATTTTTTACCAAATAGGTTTCTTGATTATTTTTTAGGAGTGGAAACTCGGACTCTGTTCTCTTTTATTTCAGCGAAATATGAGAGTGAAATTTTGCTTTTATCAAAAGAGACCCAGATTAAAGTTGCAGGGTTAAACTAGAATCACACGACGCTCGATTTCTTGAATGGTAGACATGCATGCATGCATGCTTGCTCTGACGCATGCTAGAATACGTTTATGCATTAAACGTGACATGCTGATATGCATATTTTCTGTTTATTATGCATTACTTCGTACCTTGTTGCATACACCTTGCATGCACCAATCAAAAGATTAAAAATTAATAATTACGTGATCGAGCTGATTCAGCATCTTCAGAATAGGAACAATTGTGTTAATTTCGTAGTTATCTGTCAACTGTATGCATTAAAATAAGCACCGGTGCTTATTCAAGAAATTGAGCTGGAATCGTGTGATTCCAGCTTTTAACAATAAAATTGTAGCTATCAAGTGAGAATAAATAAAATAACTACAATAATTGGTGCGCTATAATTAAAAATATAAAGTACATTTAAAATATCGCTACATATAATAATGCAAATTTAGCGTTTCAGCTAATTTTCGGCTCCATTATCAGCGAATATCATATCAAAGAAGAATCGTTTAAATATTCATGCTTAAAACAAAATAAATTTCGAAAAACAATGGACGACGTATCTTTAAATCCCATGTTTGAGAAGTATTACTATTTATTAGTTCTTAGATTAAATGAAAACCAATGCAATCGAGAATGAAATCTAAAATCCAAAATTAATATGTTAGAAATTGATAATAGTGTCATTAAAATTGTCTTTAAAATTGTCATTAAAATCGACTGATGACTAGGCTATGTTCCAAAATTCACTGTCAGCGCTGAAAATCTATAGTTCACGTATATATTATACATTTTTAGCACTGGCAAGTGAATTTTGGAACACAGCCATGGCATAGTTAAACAGAATTCAAACATGGAAAATCTATTTTCCAGCTTTAATTGCAGCTGATCGAATGCATTTCTTCGTTCCTCTTTTTTTTTTTATATATATTTCTCTGTCTTCTTCCACTAGAAACGCATCATGCGTCGCGCAGTACACGCGAATACACGTAACTTCTTGATGCAATCAGAAAAATATGCCGCCCGCTATCGTGGAAGGGGAAATAATGCATTTTTCCTTTCACCGTGTGTAACGCGTGATCACGAGCTCCGTTACGACGCTAAAGCGCGCGTTCATCCGTGGCGCGCGCGACGGTCCCTGAGATCTGGAAAACGGCGTGTTGTCCCGGCTCGCGTTCTATCTGGTATCTAGGCTATGGCAGTTGCGCGAGATGGAATTAAAAAAAAAAGGGAGGAGAAAAAGAGCAAGGCTCGCCGCACGGGTTACAACGTCGCTATGCTCGCCTTTATCTGTAACAGCTCTATGAAAATCGTGACTCGGGTGAGACCCTCTCGATCGGACACTCCACGATCTCGCTTCTTGAGCTGCGAGAGTCGTTATGGTTTCTCGTGCGGTTCGAGAGTTGTTCCTTCCATCGATTGATTCGCCGTTGCTTTTCAACGATATATAAACATGGACTAAACTAAACTTCTATCTGCAGCTTGAAGCCGGAAGATGGTTTAATAGGGTCCGTGCATCTGTCTCTTTTTATCTTGAGAGAGAGAGAGAGAGAGAGAGAGAGAGAGAGAGAGAGAGAGAGGAAGAAGTGCTCTTGACACACTCATACTGTTATACTAGATAAGAGAATTTCCCCTAAATTTGAAGGTTTTTCTTTCCTTCGGGGGGTTTTTTGGGGATACAAAAAGAGAAGAATTTTTGAGTGACTTTTTGGGAGGGAAATACAAAGAAGTGTCCAAATTATAGTTAATTGAAAAAAATTGAAAAAAATCATAATATATGGAGATAATTTTTAAACAGACCTGGCAACATTGCACTGAGAAAAATGGTCTGGTTGGATTAAATAATAATTTTAATGGGAAATGGACGAGTCAGAATTTTCTGGTTAAATCTACTAAAATTCTAGTTGAGATAACTAGAATTCTAATTGGTATAATTATTCTGATTAAAATAAGAATTCTAATGGATTTTAGAATGGATCAGAAATATTGTATCAATCAGAATTCTGATTATCTCAACTAGAATTCTAATAAATTTAATTAGAAAATCTATCCATTTTCAATTAGAAATTTTGTTTAATGTGCAGGTGTGAAATAGAATGAGACAGTAGGAATGCTCAACGACTTAGGGTGCTTTTTCATGCTGACACTCGCTCATTTTCAGCGTCAAAATAGGTCATGTGATCAAAATTCATATTTGTCAATTTCTATCGCGATTATTTGATAAACTTATTTTGATAAAAACATGAAAAAGTATCTATATACTTAAACTCAATTTCCGGCTTTATCTCCCATAGTTGAAAAGCACGAGAATGCTTAACTTATGTATATATGTCGTTACTTTCGTTTCTATTTTCCTTCTCGCTATTATGCGCACGTAATTTTCCTCACTCGATATGCGGACAAGTTCCCCCTACGGCGATCTGGACACTTTCGCGAATTCGTTAATGCGTGACGCTCTTCGTCGTCGTACAAACCTGATTTTCCAGAACGGGCGACCTTCGTAGGAACGGGCGATATTTTTCAATGCAAATTTCCGATACTACGCAACGAAGCAGGCCAGGGTCATTGACGAACGTAGTACAGAAATTTGCTCGACGAAGACGACGAGATTACGTGACCGATCAATCGAGATCGGACGCGGGCGGAGGACAGATGAAGAGAGGAGAGAACTCTCCGTTCTGACCGTCACGGAGACTGGGCTTTCGCGGGATTTCCAGCATGATATATTTTCCCGATTTACCCTCGGCGATTGTTTCGGAAGATAAAACGTCACTGCTTTACTGCCACGAACGTCCTACGAAACAATGTGCGTGTTCCGGTAGATGTAATACAGGACGTTCAAAAATACAAAAAATAAACGCGAGCGCGTTTCAATCTCGCGTTAAAAAAGAACCATTCTCTCTCACCCTTTAATAAAACCTCGCATGGCAATGACAGTGATGTCGATATACGATTTAAATCTGTAGCTCGATCTCTATTGGTGTATTACTCAGAATTTCAATCAGAGGGGAGGCAAAAATTTATATCTTCGCACAAAATTTATTACTTATATTAAAGCTAATCTTCGAGGATCTTCAGCGAACTTTCTTTATACATGATAAAACAGTTTTACTGTAGTACCTAAAAAGTTAATGAGATACTGATCTGAAAATAATTTTACACGATCAAAATAATTATGTAAAACAAATTGCTAGAATATTAAAACTTTTTGCAGTCTTATCATCAACAGTTAAGCGTTCTGCATTATTTTGATAAGATTCAGACTTTTAGGTATTTTAACAAAATCGTTCGTGTGTTGTTCGCGAATCTAGATTTTATTATAATTAATTAATTAAGACTTAAGAACCGTATTAATGAACACATAAACTACAATAAAGAACGCCTTGATCAAAATTAGATATTTCGAATAATAAATACATTAAATATTCTTTATTAAATCAAATTTATTTTAGAAGATGATAGCGCGCCGATAATTTTCGGATTTTCAACACAAATAATCTGAAACGTTTAAATAATCTCCCCTAAATTAGATTAGAAAGAAACTTATTGCGAAAAATATTACGTCAGCCAGATTAATTAATTAATTAACACAAGGAATTAAATATACATTTGATGATTTTCATAATTCAGTTATTTCTTTCTCAATTTTAGAAGGGAAAACTCTCTTTGTGTGCTGATCTTTGTTACTATCGAATGTTTATGAAATCTTTATCGACGAGCTTGTAATTCATGCGATAAGAAACCAGCTTTTTGACCAATTCATCTATTCCACGTTCATAAATTGTTGCGTCTCTTCTCTCTCTTCTCTCTTCGAAGTTCGCCTCTCAACCTTAGGATCCTCAGCAATCTTCGCCGTACATATAAACAGAAGAAGCATTTAAACCAATCGTATCTCTCTCCGGCTGAACAAAACGCCGGATTACAAATAACGAGAGCAACAAATTATAGATTGCTTTTTTGAGCGCGGTGTTAATCTTCGCGATGAGAAGTTTCGAAATTCTCCGTCTTTATCTCGTTCGAGAATCATCGTTATTCGTTGTTGCCTTTGCCGATTAATCGATTCACCATCGCCGGTGGAGAAGACGTGATGCGAATGCGCGAATCGGCTCCAAAAAAGTTGACAATTATAAATTCTGAATTAGTCATATATCGATGATAATAATGAAAGCTCCATATATTACGTATTATGATTACAAATTAATTATTGCTAATAATTATCATGAATAATACGCCCCGTGCGACGAGTCGCTTATTCATATTCACAATCATGTCAGGCAAAGTCGTCGTGAATATGTTTATTAGGCGCGCAGCTGCGCGAAATGAATAACTTCTCTAACTGATTTCGACAGCAATCACGAGCCCGGCATCGATCTCGCGAATCGACACCTCGAGAGAGCCGCTGTCGTTATTGCGCGCGCCTGGTCGACGCCCATAAAATAATATTTGCAACGGCGTCATCGATCGTTTTATATATATGTGTGTATATATATATATATATATATATATACCTCGCTCTCAAAGACTCGTCGTGAAAAGATGAAATATGTATGCGCACGCGGTAGAACTGTAATGGAAATAGATTTTTCTTTGGTAGTGCCGACGGACGGACGGACGGACGGAGATCCTGGGAGATATAATTGCAGCGGATTCTTTTTACCGTACCGTTAATAACACCGTTACCGTGTTACTGTAATGAAAATTCGCGCGCGGCGAGGAGACAGAGCGAGAAATCTTCCCTCGTTAGTTCCACGTTTGTTTTCTGTGCGTTTTACGCAAGAGGATTGACCCGCTTCAGCCAGGCTTCACTGAAATAAACCTAACTCTCCACTGGCATTGAATTTTGAAGACGGATGATTTTTTGATGATGTGAATTCTGCTACACAAATTTAAATCTATAAAAAAATAAGTAAAATACGATCCAACTTTTATATGTGAAAATACATAAAGCTTTCACAAATATGAAAGAATTTTTATAATTTGAAATAAAATAAAAGTCTCTATTTTATGTATATAAAGTTCGAAAACTCAGGTTGCGAACACTGAGAAAAAAATATTTTTTGTATTTATAGACTTGACATTTTTATTTTATTTTTTATTATTATATATTACCATAATTATGATTACTACTATAATGTTAATAACAGCTATACAGTTTTATCAACAAATATATATATATATATAGATGGCAATCGAAAAGAACTATAGTTATATAGATATTAATAATTTAAAATGACTGCAATTTCTTTAATTTAATCGTTATAGTTATTATTTGGACCACCCATATTTTACGTGGTTGGTCTAAAAAAATGTTTATACATTTTTTGATAAAATATCATATTCACAAATGCTACAAATATTTCTCAGTGGACAAAGAATAAAAATTTCACGTTACCGATGGAGGGTTAAGATCTCACATTTTTTTTCTTCCGGAGAAACGTACGAAAAGCACATACAGAAAACCGTACAAAGACGATCACTTTATATTTGTATATTTCTGTTATCGCCATGAATGCATCAATGCCACGGTGAAGCTCTTGCGATGTCGCGTTCGCGGACACACGAATAGAGAGCTTTCGCAAGGCGCCTTCTTTTCCCACCTGAAACGCTTTGTATAGAACGACGCGGTGAGGGAACTTAATTCATAACTCGACTCACGACCGCTGGTTTCCCCGCGGCTTGATTGTTCATGCACGATCTCGCGAGTGGAACGTGGCGCAAGCGAGAGCGAGCACAAGCCCGCAAGTCGTAATTAGTACACGCGCGTTTACATGCCCGGATTACGAGGCCCGCCGCGCGCCCTATTGTCGCCATTGCGATGTCGCAACGTAATTGATCGTCGCGGTATCACGCCGCGGTGAGTCATCTCAACTTCGAGAATCTGTAGTCTGTACTTCGTAGTCAATTTCTATCACGGTGATGTACAGTGAAATTTAATGTTTGAGAAATCATAATGAACTCTGGATACGACATTTTTATGGGAGCCATTTCTCCGATCACATCTCCAGGAAAAATCCTCGAGTGCGCTACGCGAGATCGTACGTCAAAATTTGGCAGGCGTGACGATCGCGGGTGAATAATTTATTCATGCGAAAATGTGCACCGGTACGTATTCGCCGAGTTATTACATTATTCTTCATGCGTGATACGCACTCATTCATTATCGTCAGCAGGCATTTCGCACGCGGTGGAAGACATTGCGTTTTCACTATATGAATCTCGCACGAGATGCGAAACGGCATGGTTATTATAGCGACAGATTTGTAATAAACTGCCGAGTGACTTGTAACGTTGAAAAACGAGGACTCCATACATCCCACATGGGAGAAAGATAATCTAGCTATCGTGACAGAATCATTGCTATTTTGCTGTGACAACTAATCATTTGATGTTACGGTAAGATTCGTTTTGGTGAAAAAGTATAAAAATTTAATCGATCAATAAATTTGTTTGTAGAAACATGTCAATTTGCTATTAAAACAAACCCAGTCTATCCCTCAGTAGATGCGTTTTACAATAAAATTATCACTGACAGAATGTTGACATGAGAAAAAGAAAAATTAGAGTATAAAAATTGAAAAAATTTTGTAGTAAATTTGGAATAAAATGATTTATGGGTCTAACAAATAAATCAGCAAATGAAATTGGCTTAATAAATATTTTTCCATATAATAAATAACGAAATTTCTTATACAGCTAATATAATTTGTTATTTTAATATTTTTTTTTAAAAGCATATAACTTACGTTTAGTAGAAAATATAGTCTTTTAATAAATAAATTAAAATACAATCGACAGAAAGTAGGAAAAGTTATTGTCGCTTTGCGTATCTTTGATTGTTTCACAGAAAGTTTCCAAGCGCCAGAACAGCACAATCTTGCACAATTATAGGCATTATTATCGCGAAGGATACAAGGAAAACACTGCAAATCGCAGTGCGTTTTTTCTGCAAATGTACGATCAGTGAACGTTTTCGCACAGAGTTAATCGAAGTTTTACGCGAGAACGCAATTCGTATTTTTGTCAAACGAAGCGACGCGAGCGACAAGACGGATGGGACATTCCTTGTCGTGCACAGCAGGGAAAAATTCAACCGCACATGTTACGTCGCCACGGTTTATAGTACGTCGGGCATTTGGAGCGATTTTTATTCGACCGGTAAGTCTCAAAAATTGCGCTTCATGGCGACACGCTAGAACGCGAGAACGCGTTGTTGAGCGAAAACGCAGATTACGATGATAACGTAGTAGCTAGAGATCCTGTAATAAAAGTCTGCAGATAAAAAATGGCAGATATGAAAGATAATAGATTTCTCTTATAGTTATCTATTTCTTTTTTTCTTTCTCCTACTTTCTTTCACTTTCCGAAAACGCATGAAGCTTTCCAAGTACCCTTTCATGCATTTTTTGAGCAGTTATTAAACAGTTATACAACTTCTATCTAGTAACTGAAATGGAAAACTACTTAGGATTCCAATCAGGATGTAACGCTTTGCTTACAGTTCCTGCATACAAAAGCTGCGTAAATCTGAATCCAGTTACTGAATAGAAACACAATAAATAATGGATGTTAAATTGATTAATAAGCTAGCCAACTGTTCTTCATGAAATGGACAGAATAAAATTCTACAGTTCTTGTTCATTTCCTACTCAGTATTGAGACAACTAATGAGAATACAGTAATATTAGATAGTAACTGGATATGTGTCTAGGAAAATTGCATACATTTCTGCCCGGGACGTATATATATATATATATATATATATATATATATATATATATATATATAGAGAAAAATATTTTTCTATAACTCATAAAAAAAAAAATATATATATT
>Ga0157364_1005162_pt1 | contig 13227 bp, 7 predicted proteins | sample AttsexASBM2_FD_111476 | JGI IMG/M metagenome (GOLD analysis project Ga0157364, IMG submission 111476) | Fungus gardens microbial communities from leaf cutter ant in Ribeirão Preto, State of São Paulo, Brazil - Atta sexdens ASBM2 | ecosystem: Host-associated > Fungi > Mycelium > Unclassified ... | reverse complement strand
TTCGCGCGCCATGTTAGAAACGACCCCCGGTAGTGCCAGACGAAAAATCGGATCCGGTACGTGCTCGGCCAAGTTTGCGCGCGCATTTTTGCAGATGTGTGTGCGTGAGAAGGAGAGAGAAGGTCGTGAAGAGAGAGAGAGGGGGAGAGAGAGAGAGAGAGAGAGAGAGAGATTTTCAACAGAGAGACGCGCCATCGCCGTGTGTAGGGTCTCGCAGAACGAAAAGACACGCTCGACTAATTTTCTCGATGCGCTTGGCTGGTCGATCGACGTCGATTTCGAGTGGGCGGGAACTCGTAACTTTATGGGAGTGCGGCCCGCGTCGGAGAAAACGATGGGGGGCAGGGGGGGGGGGGGGGGAGGAGGAGGAAACGTTCGAATTCATGACTATCGTAAATATGTTAATACTTCGTAGTCACCCCCGTTGTTGAGAGGGTGATTTTCAAAGACGCAGAGGCACCTTCCTATAGGATATTTCTTATCCTAAGAGGCATTGTGGACGAGCGAATTGCATCGTCAATATAACGCCGTAAAGCATCGGAAACTTCTTACGAAGTTCAGTATTTGTTGTCTATTCAATTCGCGCTCAGAGTGATGCGCTCTTTGCATTGTTGCTGATTTATTGTGACTTTTTGCGATACAGAGCATGTTTATGATGTGGTATCAATTACAGTTGAAAACCATTATGGTTCTTGCATTACATATCAATTGCTATGCATGTATATGTATGAATTGTAGTAAATGTGGATAAAGTGAATAATAAGCAAACAACAATAATGAAGCGATTTATGTACTAATTAATTGATGCATTGATAAAAGGTCAGAATAGGAGAGTTGCCATTGGATTTGCGAGAAAATAAATATTTCTTGATTACAAATAATGTGCAATTATTCATCTCTATTAATAGTTGATAGCAGTCAATGATATAAAATTATGTTGTCCTATCAATTTGGCAGTTGGATCTTAATGGATTTTGATTAGTGATCAGTCCATTAGATTTATTTTTTCATTTTTGCCATGGATTATTCGGACATTCAACGTCCATTAAGTCGATTACGTAATATAATGCATCCTGCATAATGGTCTTGACGTGGACAGTCTAAACTCTCTGGATGCTCGCGGCTATTTCTAACGATTGATAGAACTGTAATTGTATTGACTATGCCTACAAATAATGTGCCTGTACCGCTAATACACTTAGGACTATGGATTTAATGGCCCGTATTCTGAACGGATCGCTTACAAGAGCAGTAGCAGTTATTAGCGGCAGGTCATTAGACGGTTTGCGAGGCCAACGGCCGACAGGTTCGTTGAACATGGTCGTTTATAATCGTTAGGCTGCACATTGGTGCTAATCGAATGTCGAGATAATAGCACGTCGCGGCGAATGAAAAATCTCTGAAATTCGGTCGACTGCGCGAATAATTCGATTGTTATATTACCGATTGATGTAGTAATATTAGTATAGCAAATAATTATTGGAAATATTATCTCTAACAGAGTAAATTTTATGTATGTATTGCTCTATCTTTATTATTGATGCATATGATTATGATTGATTCTAATTGATCATTACTAATACGTTTCTATATAAACACTATCAAAATATTGTATTTTCAGCATTACGCTTGATTTTGGATGATTGTGTTAATTACAGTGATATCAAAACCATGAACGCTTCCAAAATATCGTTTCATTTCAAACGATAAATATGTAATTATTTAAATCACATTCTTGTTTTGTTTTGTGTGCAATTATCTCTCATGTAACTTCAAAGGTGCGACTAAATGAGGTGGCATAGTTAACATAATGAACGATGGCGTCATATCTTTAGCATTTAATCAAAGTGCAGTTCGGTCGCCATCTCCGGTCGCTGTACCTGCAGAACCATCGTCGCAATAACATCGATTTTCCGTAATGCGAGATACCGGCGTCTTTGATACACCTTCTTTTTTCCTTCATCCTCCACGATGACGGATCACCCTTTGTAACAACATACTGAGTAAACAACGTTCCTGTTTTTATGCGCATATACACTCGCGGATGTCGCTTCTATGTATAAAAATAGAGCTTTTATCTTGGCGGGTAGTTTGTGTCCAGAGGAGTCTTTAAATGCGATTATCGGATAAATTAGTGTTTTTATCAGTATTTATATAGTATATCGTTTGTGGATAGAATTAATTAAGCCGCGATTTATATTAAGAATTACTTGCTTGTAATTTTAAGGTTGTCGTTATCGATAATGTATATTAAAATTCCTATTATTTCTATTTGAAAATTATTTGTGTAGAAAGGCGAAGCATGTTGTAATGCAGCTGGATAAATTAATCTAAACATACATCTAAATTACCACAAGCTTAATTAACCTAAATCTCATCTACGTTATACGACAGTTAATTATATTCATTATCTCTTGAGAATGTTATACGATCAAATTAGGTTTTTCCGTAAGTACAAATTTTTTTTTCATTATTATTATACAATGCTATAATTATTTGTATATTTCTTTACAGTTTAACTTTAAGGTTTTTTTAACTTAAAAACCTCATGATTAAAGGTAAAAAGCTTTGCATTTAAAGAATCAATTACGTGTATATATAAACTAGAGTAAGTTATACGTAGAGGAAAGATATATTTATAGAAATATACGTAGGTATACTCAGAGCAACGCGAGAGTTTCTATGTAGTAGTTTGCGAAAAAGAGGGAATGGCGGAATGTACTCCTTCATCTCCATAGCAAATATTGGATCGTCGGATATATACTGAAGATTTTGGATATTGCTGGCACAACATCCTCCGGCATAGCTCTCGGTGTTCCATGCGATAGAACCAACAACGTTATAAGGTTGACCTCTTATTTTATTACGGCCAGGATAAGACATCGAAAAGGCTGATAATTACTATTCAATTAGGAGAAAAAATATCTTTTTAAAATTTCGATCCGGTTAGTAAAATCGTCAAATTTAAAAATTTTCAATTTTCATGTATCTATCGATTCTTCGGCTCTGAAGAATAGAATTATCTGAAAACTCTTCACGGAATTCGTGAGAAAGGAGCAGTGGCAATTCTGGAGCATAACGTGCATATTGTAATATTACTGCATCAGTATTACGGTCTGTACTGCATCTTTTTTGAAAATTTATTAATTATTAATTATTTCAACACAAACGAGTGAAGGGACCATATTAATTATTTATTAATCTTTAAGTTGAGAAGTAGAGTGATTACAGCACAGGTATAATTTTTTTTTAAAAACTTTGTATCCTGCAAAAGGAAAATAAAAAATATTTCTCACATTTTAAAATTGATAATATCAAATTATACCAAATTTGAATTATTTCTTATTTTGAATTATTTCTGTAGGTCGCCACTGCTTCTTTACTCAATATATGTATATTAATTAAATTAAATTAAATGAATTAATATATATATTAATTTAATTAAAACAATGTAGTTAAACAGTTTAACTCAAGAAAGTAATAAATTTGACTTAAATTTAGCTTATTTATTAAGTGAATACATTGATATTGATGTTGTTTACTTTGAAACTATTCCAGAAATGAATTGGTTTTGAAAAACAACTAAAATATTTAACTCAAGAGATTGGATTACTGTTGTTTCTTTGATATTTGACAATGTGATTATCTACAGAATGTTATATGCTGAAGATGAGATTTATGAGTAACGAGCATATGTATTAAATATTGTTGTTATTTCTAGTTGAACGATTAATTCGGTAATTATTTGTGATATTACTTAATTTGTAACACGCATTGTCGGCTAATTAAGTTCTCTCGTTAAAATAACATATATCTATTTCATGTGACATGGCCGCGGCTTAAGTCGAATAATTAATATTTGGCAACTGGTTACGTTAGTGCTTGCGCGTGTGTCGGTGCGTTAATTAGTCCAATTTAATAGGGAATCACGCTTGTTAGCTGCGCTATATCGTTGGTAATCGACTATTTTTTCACGCGTGCACAAATAATACATTCGGTATCGTCATTTAAACAATGCTGATTGCGCGCTGGTCTAGATATAATTATTACTGCCCGCAGTACCATTCGCTCGTTATGCATTCATTTTCAGCAAGCTGATGTAACGCAATACCATGTATCGCCGATATTGTTCGAGCTGCACAATTAACATAAAATATTACACTTGCCCCGTAGTGCGTACGGTGATTTTAGTAGTGAAATTTATGCCCGCAATAGCTTGGAGGTCCATTTTGTAGAACACTCAAACACACAATCGGACTCTTCCATCAGCATTCATCAGGTTCCCTTGTTACCAACATTATGGAACAATTGACGGTTTGTTTACTGTCTATTGTTCTCTGTGATCAGCTGGACAAGTACACTCTAAAAAATATCATTGTAGATTTAATATCATGCGGTGTCTATATAATTTTCACTGTGTTGATGTTAATATTGACACCAACAACATTAACAGCAGAGTTTTGCGTCTGTGAAGTTAGCACCCCAACAAAATTCCATAGTTCTGATTAGAATTACCTCTTTCTCTTAGAGAAGAGACGAAGAGTTCCTTATCATTAGATAATAAGAGTTCTGCTAATTATAATAGAACTATGCAATTTTAATGTTGAAATGCTTCCTCCATAGACATCAAGATTTAAAATCGACATCATGTTGATGTTAACATCAACACAGTGAAAATTATATAAACATCATATGGCGCGTTAAATCTACATCGATATTTTTTAGAGTGTGTTTCAATTTTTTCCCATCACCTTAACAGAATTTTTTCTCCGTTTCAACAAACATGGGTTAGTATACTGTTGCAATAAGCCCTTATTAATACGATGTGCCATTTTATTCGCGCGACCAATTAGAGTTTCAGCGCTTGTGAATTTCTTTGAGTGGGTCTTTTTATAATTCGCGATATAATTTCGCAACTTTGCTATTCGGCAAATATTTCCGCACAGATGAATAAAATTAATATCATTAGCAGGAGACCTCCAGTGAATCGGAACAATCTATAACTTACGTTTGCGTGTCATTCTATGTTCGTTCAGGATGTGCATCCTGTCGACACTTTTTTTCCCTGGTGCATTATTGGAGAGGCCCCAATTCCTCCAAGAGTTTTTCACGTCTGAGAACCAACACATCCCGTCCCAAGAAACGCATTTCATCTCACGAGTGTCCGGCCGCGGCACGTGACACGATGCAGAATGCACTTTCGAGCGTGTCTCCCTTCAGTAAATTGCAAATTGATTTCTCTCGTGGCTATTGTTCGGCCTCCGTACCGATTCCGCACGAGTAAATCTACGTTGCACAAAACAGTGTCGTCGTTCAAGCTCGATAATTTATCGGCTTTACGTTCGGAATAAAGGCGCGTGCGTGCTCCGTAAAGTCGGAGAAATGACGCAATGTTAGAACTGTCGGCAACTGCATTTATTTCCCAAGAAACGTTCTGTCAGATATTATTTGTCTATGTGTTACCGTGGAAATGTTTTTATTGAAATATTGCGTGACTGTTTGTTTTAACGTTTCCACCGCTGTTACGTGCTGGAAAAAGGCATTGACATTTTTGAACGTGAGTGGTAAATATTTGTGGCTAAATATATGCACACAATTACCATTAACTCGAGACTTTTCCATCCGCACGTACAACGTTGCCGTGTCGCATTGTGCAACTTTAATTTTCCCAATAAACGATTTTTTTTTTTTTTTTGATTACGCGGAGGTCATCCTTTGTAATGGCACTTTATGTAAATCGCTTCTGTTTACTCGTGGTTTAAAAATACTTCGCCCCGCAATGGTGATATTGAGTTCACCGTGGTTACCCGAGAGACGTGAATAATGAATCTTTAGATAGCGTGACTCGGGTTAGGGGCTCTTTGATATTCGAATAACTCGTACATGCGTCGAGAGCGGACAAAAGCGGGTAAATAAACGATTCTTAACGTTGCTGCTAAACATATTTCTTGAAATGCATCCTAAAATTATTTAACAAAATTGTAATAGAAATATCGATGATTGTGAACTTGAGATTCAGTAAACGCAGATAAATAAATAGCTTCTTGAAGTGCCACGAAAGAAAATAAGAAAAAAAATGAGCTAAAGTAAGAGGAGAGAAGGGGTGGAGGGCGCGAAAAATGTGGAGTCTGAGAGAAATATTTTCTCATCTACCAAAAGTATCGCGAGACACGAACGATTACCGGATTTTTGGTGTAAATGCGGAATACGAGCATCGATCATCTCGCGAGAACGTAATAATTTAAACGGTCGAATGAGCGTAGAGTGACAGTCGCATTTTTTATCCCCTGTCAGAGGATATGACTCTAAGCACGATCCTCTTCTCCGTTTTCGAGACATCTGTCTGCTCCGTGTTTTCGAGAGAGAATCAGCTTTGCAAAATCGGCAAATTTAAACAGAACATTTGAGAGACGAATTATAATATGCATTTGTTTATTTCGTAGTGTTATTTTGGAATATTTTATGTTCGAATTTTTCAAAATAGTTGTACGAAAAATATATTACTTTTTCAATTTGCTATAATTAGTAGAATTTTGGTTAATATACAACAAGAGTAATTTACATTATTTTGTATTAATCGGTGCAAAAAGAGAAAATATTTTTAAAAATATTTATGTCATATGTATAAAATATTTTATATATGATGATAATAATTAAGTCTATTTGATTAAGTCTCTGCACTGTTAAATTCATAGTATCAAATGAAATCTAATTTGAGTTATTTTTATTTTTATCATTTCTTAGATTGCCACTGCTCCTATTTATTATGTCGTTAATGTATCTAAAACAATGGAATTAAATAATTTAACTCAGGAACGTTTACTAAATTTGATTGATTGATTTTTAGTTTATTATATACTAAATGCTTACATTAATGTGGATATTGCTTGTTTTGAAACTAAGCATAGAAATGGATTGATTTATATTTTGACATACATGGAAGTTAAAAATAACAAAATAATATTTCAGTTCAAAGAAGAGATTGAGTCATCATTACTCCATTAATACAATAATATAGCCATTTTTATCTATATTTTCTATTTTATTTGCCTTAGTAGAAATTCTGCAGGCTCTATGATCCAGTATGCCAGATCGGAAGACGCGCTTACTTTATTTTCTGCCGTTTTATTTCGATCTAGCTCGCAAACAGACCACATGCAGATTACGTAGCGTACATTTTACAAATTTAAGTCCGGCGTGAGGAGGCGTACGAAACGGTTTGCGACAGCTTTCGACCATGTATGGATAAGTGGATAAAAGAACAAGAAAACAAAGAAAAAGACGAGAGAGAGAGAGAGAGAGAGAGAGAGAGAGAGAGACAAGACGAGAAACGAGACGAGACGGGGGAAAATAAGAGAAGGAAATGGAGTGCGGTATGAAAATATAAGGTGGGATATAAAGACTGTGAATTCTAGGGCTTTTGTTCTTTCGCCTCGTTCTCCTCCACTCTCGCACGAGAAAATCCACAGGCTTAATGGTCTCGTTTATTATTTCTTATACCCTAGCCGTCCTTCTCTATGAGAGTCCAGCCAAAAAGTCAGTTACTTTCCACCCTCTCCCTTCGTTTTTTCAGCTTTCAGTCTTCCAAACGGTGCTTCTCTCCTTTCATTCTCTTTCTTTCATCAATCGAAAAATACAACATAACTTATATATCAAAGTATTTTATGTATTCTAAATTTTTTTGATGTATTCGCATTTTTCTTATGATTAATCATAAACTCACGTATGTAAGACTGCGACGCGTATGATTGTCTAAGGGCTTCTTTCAAGAAAATGAAAATTGAGCTACGGACAAAAGATTAAAATGGAAAACGAGATAGTGAGGGGCAGTAACGGAACAGTATGCACACACACAACGATTTTCCGGATTGTTTGACACCCTTGTGAATAACGCAAGCGAGAAATTTTCTGCGCAATTACAGATTTTTGCTTCATTTATTTAACTAGATACGCATGACACGTCTTGACACGGACTTGAATTACACGCATAAATACAAAGGGACAATTCTACAAAAGTAATTTACTAATCCTTAAATTAGTCATTGTTATTTTATCTCGTAGACTCTTTGATCAGAACGTTAGAAATAGCTAACTTTTATGAAACATTGCACAAAAATTCTATTATTCTTTTTGTTCGGAAACGAACTCGGTTGCAAAACCACAGTTGCTTTGAGGAATTATTTAAAAGAGAAAAACATTTTTTCGTTCTACTTTTCCTTATCTTATCATTACATTAATTAATTAATTACATCAACATGAACTTAAAAGATAGAAAAGCGTGTGATGGTATATGCGTGCATAAATTAAGTAAAGGAGAATCAGACAGAAGAGAGTACAAAAGAAGAGCATAAAGCGAAAGCGAAAGGAGGAAAGTCCGGCAAATATCCCGCGGACGGTTCCGAGGGCGATTCTAGGAGTAACACAAAGAGAATCGAGCGAGCTTGGGCGGCACAACTGAGGTAAAATATGATGCTCTCATGTCGTGTAGAACAGACCGCGCGAACGGCGCCGCCTTTAAATTTTAGTTCGGGGATCGAAGAACCCCCATGAAATCAAGCGAACGATTTTGCAGTATGCAAATACAAACCGTAGAGGATGTATGTGCGAGCCGAATTTAGGAGAACAAAAGGGAGGAAGAAAGACTTCAGGAAAGAGGAAGGGATGACCGATGTAGAACAAAGAACAAGAGAGAAGAGTGGAATAAGAGCAGGTGGAAGGAGAGAAGGTGATCTGAAAAATGGGATCGTAAAGCATTCCGTTCTCATATCGTATCTCACCTTCTCACTCTCCTTTCTCGCGTCTTTCACAACAACGCGTTCGCGCACATATTCGCCGGCATCTTTTCAACCCTTTCCTTCAACCCGGGCGTCTTCAGCGACGGGGGTGAAGAGGATGAGTAACGGGGATCTAGGAGAGGAACGCCGATTTTTAATTTTCGCAAGATTTTCATATCGGTAGAAGGCTATTCCTTTGTCGACCCTAAGAAGGATCGCAACGTCAGATTCTTGCGAGACGGAATAAGCCCGGTCTAGGCCGGGTTTTCTTGAGAAAGAGAGAGAGGTAGAGTCATAATAGTCTGCCTTCCCAGGTTGCGGGATGCTTTTGCCATATATTGTTTGCAAAGCATGTCGTAAGATGCTTGGCGCACGATGAGAAACTGTCGTGGTCGCGAATGCGATCGATACGCGGTCTGACGCGCGAACCTTGTCTGATAACATTATTATAAAGCATATAGCTACGTTTCAAAGATTTACTGAGTAATAATACTGTTTATTTTGTAGACAAAAACTAAGAACAGTTAAATCAAAAAGAGGAATATTCAACACAAATGATTGAAAATAAAACTTAGAATCCCGGCATGAGAAGAGTAGTAATCACATATTAAATTGACAAACAATTTAATGATAATGGGCCTTAAGAACAATATATAATTTTTTTATTATGAAATTATTAACATTATCTCAGTCAGGATTCTTTCGCAATAAAAACAATTATATATTGTCCTTAAGGCTCATTATCATTAAATTGCTTATCAATTTAATATGTGATATTACTACTCTAGTTCTGGTCTTGACTGCGTCTCAAAATTGAAAAAAATTTCGACGCTCGGTTTGCAAAATTTTAGGTATATAAATTCACTCTGAAATAGACTAAATTAAGTATCAAGATCCGTTTGACCAAAAATAAGTTTATCTTGTTTTATTTTCGCCAATGTATGAATTATAATTGTTAAAACTAATAAATTTTATTTACGATTACATTATTATACAATCACATAATTATTATGTATTATTATGTATTTTCGATTAAATTGGAGCCGATTTTTAGTTCTTAACAAATTTTTTTTTTTCTCTTAACAAAGCGCCAGAAATTAGTTGTTGACGGTATATAAATGACAAATGTTGAATAAACGAGTACGAAAATTTACATTTTAATATATTTTTTATTTATAGATTTGCAACTGACTTAATTTTAAAAATATTCAGCTTTGGACATTGAAAACTTATACAGTGACCTAAAAATTTTTCCCTAAAAAATGAATTTGTTCTAAATAAAATGTACATGGAATATTGTTAGATCTAGGACAGTTTCTACATAATGAAAATATTGCTCAATACATTTTAATGCACGATCGGAAATTGCTTGCCAGGTGCGACGTTTGTGGAATCAAGACAAGATTTTGTTTCTTTTATTTTCTTTTTCATGCTCGATTCAATATGGCAGCACATCCATCGATGCGTCAGTGGTTGCAATTCGAGCACGATTCTGAATTTTTTTTCATTCCCAGTTCTGTTATTTTAATGCGCTTGGAAATGTGACTGCACAGAAAGCATAGCAGTAATAAAATATAAGCGCAGTGTAATAGAATAGAGTGTATAGAAGCTACAATAAAAAAAAATATATCATCGGGATGCTCAAAGCGCAGAATACAATAAATGGAACTCATATTAAAGTGATATTAATGTTGTGCATGAAACTATGAGTTTTTTTATTAAAAATTTTTTTATTAAAAATATAAAATGATTTTATTAATGATTTTATTAATGGCTGAAAACATTAGATTTATTTGTTAAATTTTGTTTTCTTCCCAAACTGTTAGAAGAATGGCATACATACAAGTTTTACAAAAAAGTATATTTAGTATGTATATATAGTATATATATACGCTTTACGTATTCTAATGCTCGAATTTTAGTCCGTTCCGTGAGAAATTTACATCTGTGACTTCTCACTGTCGGCTCGACTTGACACGATAAGACGCTTCGAGAATGCGTTTCAAAGTCGCTCAATGGAAACGTCGAGAGTCACGTCTTTTCTCGTTGAAGCCGTTTAGGAAACGTCAATTAACGTTAATCACTTGCGCGATTATCTGGGGGGAAAGAGGAGGAGGGGGAGGAGGGGGGGGGGAAGGAGAGATTTCGTTAGCAGCGCGATTTCCTGAAATTCTCTTGGTACTCATCTTACGCATCGGAGGACGAGCATTTAGATTTAGATGGAAATGAAGTTATTTTTAGAAACGAATCTCGTTTTTGAATACGACATGTTTTATGGGAATTTTTACTGCTTTATTACAAGATTTGATCAGCAGAACAACATAATTTTAATCACTGTAGACAATTAAATAATTACTGTAAAATATATTTGAAAACGTATATAATTTGAAACAGAAAATTTTGCATAATGCACAGTGTAGAAAAATTATCTTTTTTTAACATGTGTTTTTTTTTATATTACATAACTACGTTAATTTTGCAGCGACGATTTTTTTCATTATGTAAATATCATGTAATATACAATATGTTAAGCGTCGTAGTACGTTCGCTCAACGAGGAAAATAGTTATTCTAAGAGCTCATGCCCGTATATCTCGCTAGTCAAGCAAGAGCTAAGGAGGCTGCGCAGCGATCCATTCAGAAAATACGCGACACCGTAGTGCTTACGGTAGCAGCGCTTATAAACCAGCAACGCCAACCGCATTACCGCCTTGCCATCTCGAGACATGCGCATTTTCCAACGGCGGCGTCTCGTCTTAAAGAAAATGAAGGACGTGATTTATTAACGCTCTCCAAAGTTACCGCTTAGGCGCCATAATGGCATCGTCGCAATTATTCTAAATCAGAATTCCTCAGCTCTCCTTTCGCTTCTCTTAAATACGCTCCGGTACGTCGAAATCTGCCTGAAATCTAATTGTAAGTTAAAAGATTGCTATGATACGTCAAGATATTCGCAAAGTATCCATTTAATGTTGATTTATACGTAATTGTTATAAATGTACCGCCATTTCCTGTAATCTTATTTTAATTTTTTAAAATTAATTTTTTAAGTTGTTTTTTATTCCATTTTAAGTGATATTAAGATGTACTCTAATTTGAAAAAAAAAGAGATAATGAAAATTTGTTAACGGACAAATTAAACGCTAGAAACATATATTTTTGCGATTGTAATTTTAGCATTGTGATTTTTTTAACTGTAATGCGATATATAATGGATTTTTACTCATGAAAATACAAGCGATATAAAATCGTACTGGCAATTGAAAATTATAATTATAATTTGAAATCGCATTTATAATGAATTCATTTATTAAATGTTTATATAGGGAAATGATAAAAATTATCTTTATCTCAGATGATTTAAATGTTATGAATTTAATTTTAATCAGCGTCCAAAAGAACTTTTAGTAAAGGCAGAAAAGTGATTACAGAAGAGTGTACGCGTTTAACGAATAGCACGCTGAACTAATATTTCTGGCAATGAATGTATTTTTCTTTTCTGTGCCGAATAAATTTTAATCGTATTTCTAATTAACTCTTTTTTACTAATCTTTTAACATAAAAAAAAAAAATTTATGAAAGAATAATTTATGAAAGAATAATTTTTATAGCTGTATACATACTGTTTATTTATTTATGTTTAAAGTGACTTTTGAAAAATTATTTTACATTTTTATTGTTTTAAATTGCAAATGTTTTAAAATAACATAATTCAATATGATGTTTGCAATATGAAATGACACGATTCAAAACTACGTTTATGATAAGAAATCATTGTTCAATTCAAAAATATGATAACAATCGTGATGCAAATATATATCACATTCATTGCGATTCTTAAAGCAGATTGCAATCACGATGCACAATTTTGTAAATCGCACATCTCTATTAAGCGCTCAAGTTATACGCGCTTGGAAAGTTTCAGCGTGTAAGGACGCGTTGAATGCGCGCCAGTTCACAAGTTCGCGGCTTCAACCGGGGTGAATCGTCGTCGGCGCATTCGTATCCGTATTCGTCGATAACTCTGAGAAGCGTGGACGTGACTTAAATCGCGAATTCCCTCATCGTCGATGATTTCGCAATTCGCGGATAAAGGGCGGCCTCGCCCTTGTATTTGAAAGGGGCTCGTGTGGTTTCTCTATCTAGCTTGCGCGCGACTGCGAAAGAGCGTGCGACGGTTCACGGTGCTTGCACCTGTCGACCCTCCGTTTAATAACTTAAGCCTATTAGCAGCGAGTGCCTTCGGTCTTGTCTCCAAAGCAATGAGAGAGAGAGAGAGAGAGAGAGAGAGAGAGAGAGAGAGAGAGAGAGATGTTTCTCCCTTCTCTTTTTTTTCCACGACAAACACTACTTTTTTTCGGTTGGACCGCGGGAAAATATTCAATTGCTCTCTCCTCTCAGTTTTTCCCCAGCGAGCGCTTATTAGCATTCGGAGTGCAAATTATTCGTCGGCT
>Ga0157364_1005161_pt1 | contig 13229 bp, 7 predicted proteins | sample AttsexASBM2_FD_111476 | JGI IMG/M metagenome (GOLD analysis project Ga0157364, IMG submission 111476) | Fungus gardens microbial communities from leaf cutter ant in Ribeirão Preto, State of São Paulo, Brazil - Atta sexdens ASBM2 | ecosystem: Host-associated > Fungi > Mycelium > Unclassified ... | reverse complement strand
ACACACACACCCCACACACACACACACACACACACACACACACACACACACACACACACACACACACACACACATACACACATATATGTATGTATATATAATATTGTTTAAAATACAGGAAGTGTTGTTTTATGTACTGTTGGAAAATAACTATATTAGTCTAAGAAAAAATGCAAATATTGATTGTGAATGGTAATACAAAATAGTTTTCTTTTTTAGCAACAGGTGGAAAGGCTTTTAATGCGTATTATACCAAAAAACAGATATATACACACACGCACACATATACACATCACATATAAAACACATATATTGAGAAAGAAGATGAAGAATCTTACAAAAACGAGAAGATAGAGAAGTGCGAATCTCTGATTTGCGAAATTCTTGCTGATGATTCGAACAGATTCAAATACTTATTCGTGCGGTATTCATTTGGTCAGACAATTGCAGTCGGTTCATGGACATCTCATCAAGCCGCGAATCCGCGATAAAGCAAAAGTCTAATCACAGTTGATCTGATAATTAGATCAGACTAACTAAACTTGGTGAATCAGTTGGGAATTTGATTTGGGGGACAAGAGTGCAGATCTCCATCACGTATTTACACGGTATGTCTACCGATTGGCGTACTCGCCAATTTTATCCATTCACTTTTACTGAGGTGGTATTTGCGTTGAAATTGTCTGACGCGATGTATTATCGATTATGGCTCGAATTTTCGAGGTCGACGTTCCGACGTTCAAAGATGTTTTCATCATGAATTTCAATTGTTCGATGACTCGTGCTAAAAACCTATAGAATTTATTGATCCACTAATAATGACTAATTAATTTTTCATAACGGCACAACTCAACGCAATAATTATACAACAATATAATAATTTATTACTACACTTGCGCTCGTCGAATATATTGAGGGATCATATCTCATGCTAGTGTGAATGAATAATTTCTTTTATAAATAAATCTAAAAGTACTTCTTATTACATTATCATTATTAATCAACGAAATAATATACTAATAATTTCGAACTTCAACGTTCATTGGCTATCACGTTTATTGGTTCAAAAATTTTACACCTTTTTTTATCACAACGAAATTTTGTTTCCGAATATGAATGCGAATATGACGTTTATATGTATATCAAGGTAGCTAGACACGACGATTAAAACAAAATTAAATTTTAATTAATTTTATTATTAAATTATATTTTATATTAAGTAAATAATTAGTCTTCCGTCTAAAATAGCACATTTGTCAACGAATCGAACGACGTCTTGTGCAAAATTGAGATGCCAGGAAGCTCTCATTTCGGTATGCCATCCACTAGACGCCCGTACATAAATGTTTAACGGTCCGTCGTCTCGGCGGCCGCCCAATTATATAACGTCAATTATTGATTAATTGCAATTATAACGCGAACGGTTTCGAGAGGGCCCGATACGGATATAACGATCGCCATTTCATAAATTCGCAATGACGTGAGAGAACGGGCGAGCGCGGGCTCCGCTCCGCGCCGACCTCTGAGTGACGTGTCATTTATCGCATAACGCGAACGTTTATGCGCATTCGTGTCGCATAATTGCAATTAGAGCGGAATTCATTTACATCGACCGACATTCGATTTGTTCCGAGAGAAAGCCCGGGATTTATACGCACCCTCGGCGTGGCGCGGTGGACGCGCGCGCGGACGTTCGTGTTAGTCGTGTCGAGATTTATTTCCGCGCGCGTCAATGCCGCCGCGACAGTTCCGCGATGTAAATAGGATTGGATTAGCCGTTACCGACCGCTTTCGCGAACGGGAGCAAGAGAAAGAGAGAAAAGATGGGAAATACCCCTCGTTATGCGATAACGATGGAAGATAAACTGCCGGAAGCCGCATCGAGAAATGTTGATGAAAGATACATGATTCGATATCGCGCGATATCTCTTAAGAATGTAAAACAAAACATTGAATAAAAAAGAATTATATTTCAATCTAATTTCCAATTTTATTTTTTGCACATTATTTTTTGTGCTAAACTGCATTTTACTTTCAATGTTATAAATTTATGTATTTTTTTAAAAAGATGTTTAAAAAGTTTAATTATTACACATACATATATAAATTTATAATAGTATATATGTACACAATTATTAAGCGAGTCTATGTATTTCTTATTTTAGAAGTGACATAACTTACATATAAAATATGAATTTTGAATTATTATGAATGAGTAACATTAGTCTATTAATTATCAAATGAATTAACTTACTCTTCCTAAGACTTTTAAAGTTAACTTCCTTATTTTCAAAAGTGACACAGGTCAAAAAGATTTTCTAAGAATTGTAAAACGAAAATTTAAAAAAATGATTTTTTTATCACATTAAGAATATATTCTTTTTATTTGACATTATTTGATTTAAGTCAATAATAATGTTCTAAGTTACTTTTGAAATAAGAGATATTTAATATAATTATATTTAATATAATTATAATTATATTAAATATAATTTTTCAAAATACAAATATTCTGTGATGTAATGTCTTTCATAGCTTTTTAAATTAATTTCGGAATTTTAAAAAAAAATATTGAAGCTAATTATTATCTCTTTTTTTAATTTTGTATATGTGTATCATTACTAAATATTTTTATATTAAATTTAATCGAAATTATATTAAAGTAAAAATGTTTTAGAATTGATTGAAAAATGTTGGTCAATTATGTACTCGATCTCTTCAAGTTGAATTTTCACTTAAGAGAAGTTTTACATTTTTTATAGCTATATCAAGTCACTTTTTCCGTAGTTATGTCAAGAGTTGTTAACATATCGATGTTTCTGTTGACGAAAGATGGATTTTAAAGTGTGACCGAGAAATCTGTAACAAAAGAGAGATATAATGCGCACTCTATACATCCCAGAAAGATGATTGATGACGAGTACAAAACGGGAATTCGAGTTTACAGCGCGAAATAAAGTACTGCGTGCTGCGTTTCCAAATTGTTTTAGTCTCCCGTTGCGAGACTATAACCCGACGGTCGGCGCGGCGCGGCGTTGCAATGCGAAATTTTATACCGATTTTTCCAAAGCCGCCACCATTCTACCGACGAGGCGAGATTAAAAGATAATACCGACGATCCAATTTAATCGCACGATTGACGGGTAAACAGACATCGCGCGGCGCTATCCTCCGTTCGTTCTCTTCACCCTCTTTTTAGGACAAATCGTCCGTAGCGCGATGCCTTCGGACTCGGTAGAAAATATAATTCAAAGATATTTATAGCTGGATTACCACTGAAATTGGGTATCTAATATACATGACCGAACCACCGAGTCGCATGAATTTTAATTGTCCCACTGAAAACTCGATCTTTCTAGAATATCGATTCACAATAATCATCGAATGTGCACGGATTTCATAAACGGTGTGTTATAAATGATGCGCTTAATATGTCTGTGGATGAGTGTCAGATACTGTTTTAAGTCGCGAATTCGTAGTCACTGCGGAGAACATACTGGACAAGAATTTCTCGGCAATTTTGGGGAAGGATTAGCCGCAATTGATAGCCACCGAGAACGGAGGGACGTTTCTGAATTTGTTCGCCGTTCAAAGAACGACCGTCGTAGATGAATTCGCGGAGTTGCATTCTTATTCGGATTTTAATTAATATTTTCGCGCATATTACAATTTTTGTAGTTAGTAATTAGTTAATTATTTGTTTCAATTACGATCCTATAAAAGTAAAAGATTATAAATACAGTTTTGACTAAAAGTATTAAGCACTTTACTAATCACGCTATGCAACATCAGATTCTCTTTAAAAACGCCATATTTTCGTACTGAACATTTCTGCCGTTGGCAGAATTTGCGTAACACACCAACATTCTGAATAAATTAAAATGGATAAAAATGATGTTTTTTGGTTATTTTTGACTTTTTTTATAACAAAAGAAAAACTTGTTTCTAATTAAAGTCGACGCACTAAGAAAAATTTCTGGTTGAAAATGAGTGAATTAGTAAATTCTGATTATATTAATTAGACTTCCGATCATCATAATTGGATATTTGATTATCTCGACTAGAATTCTGATTGATATGATTAAAATCTATTGGTTCATCCATTTCAATCAAAAATTTTTCTCAATATGGCGTCTAAAAATACAATTTAAGAGCTTTTAAGTGAATTTAAGTTCATGCTTGTACAACTTATTTTTATCAAGTTATAGCTGCTTGCATTTTAAACTTTCTGTATTTATAATTACACATTTCAACAAAAAATTATTTTTTTTTTCTCTTTGAAGTGTCATAGTACATACTTTGAAAATTTTTTCGTGTCGGATACCGTTTGCGGAATTTGCATAGCAATTAGGAATTTAAGTAAATTGATTGAATAAAATGGAAAAATGTTGTTATTGGCCATTTTCGATATTTCTTTATCAAAAACTTGTTTCTAAAAGTATACACATTAACAAAAATTTCTGGTTAAAAATAAACGAATCAGTAAATTCTGCTCATACCACTCGGAATTCCAATTTGATATAATCTTGACTAGAATACTGATTGATGTAATCAGAATTTACTGATTCAATCACTTTCAACCAGAAATTTTTCTCAGTGCGGCATCTAAAAATACAATTCAAGAGCTTTCAAATAATTTTATTTTATGATTGTACGACTTATTTTCGCCAAGTTATGGCTATTTAAATTTTAGACTTTCAATATAATTATGCAATTTAACAAAAAAAATCACTCTTTTTTCTTTGAAGTATAGTACGTAGGTACCTTCAAAATTTTTTCGCGCTGAATACGATGTCATTGTCAGAATTTGCGTAGCATATCACGATTTTTAACAAGTTGGGATTAAATGGATCAAATATCACCCTAGTTTACTAAAAATCTTGATATGCTATGCAAATTCTAATGATGGCATCGTGTTCTGCGTATCTTCAAATCTTTCTATATATATTATGACACATCGAGGAAAAAAGTGATTTTCGTCCAACATTTAACGTTTTGGTTTAAAAATGAATTTGACTTTGCTATGAGTTATTTTTTGTTTTAAAAATACTTTAAACTTACGTATAACGCTAGTAACTGTAAGAAATAGTACAAGTAAAAGAATTTCAAATAAACATAGGTAATACTTTTGGTCAATGTAATTCTTTGTGAAAATTTAATACTCCGATAATTAAATCTACAGTCTAATAATCTTAATACATAAGTATGTAATTTAGATTACTTTATGGCTCAACGATTTATCGGATGGAGAAAGAACAAAGATTTTTTTTTCAAATTTCAAGCTTTTCGATATTCTCAATTACTCTCAGTTATTCTCGGGACAAAGCTCTCCTATTCAAAAACTCGGGGTCCATCCCGAAGCTGCCGTTATGTCGCGACCGGTCCGCGACCGGCGGGAAAGCCGAAACACAGAACGTGCCGAATGCGAAATTAATTGGAGCCAGCCGGCGCGGCGTGCGGCCTCACCGCGGCGGGCAGGGTAATTTTGATCCGGATCCGGGGAGTTAGTGTGCCGGGACGGTGTTCGGTGTCCAGTGTTCGCCGTGCTGGACGGACAACGCGGCTCGGCGCGGTTAGTGCCGGTCCAGATGTCGCCACGGGCGTGACGTCACCGGTTAACTACCCTCTCGTGGTGGGCACCACCACCATCACCACCACCACCATCACCACCATCACCACCACGTCGAAGCGCCTTCGCCCGTTCTCATCCGACGGACACGATATGCGGGGATGATTCTGATTAATTACCGATAGTTACACAAGCTGACGCCGCTCTCTCGTTGACAACCCTCCATGGTATCGCTGGACCCCCTTCCTATCCCAACTGTTATTCGTGAGTTGTTTTTTTAAATCGACCCTGATGTCTCGTTGTAAATTCTTTTCTTTGCGCTTTGTATTTTTCGATATTCTTTACAAAATTGTCTGTAAGCACATGATTCGTGAATTAAGCTCGCGAGCTCATTAATCCTCGACAGAAGAATAATATGTAACTATTTTTATTGTGTGTTTTATTGCTTTATATTATAATAAGTTTCTTCAAATGAAACGCGAGCCAGATAACGCATGTAGTCACGCGAGACCGTTATAATATATCACCTCATGGTATTCTGGATTTCTCTCCATTATATAACGTATATGCAATAACGCGGCGATTTATTAGAAACGTCATATATCGGATGGATCAAATAATCCGTTTACGTCTGATGTAGATTTTTCGGTACGTGTCGCGCGTACCCCTGCAACGTTCATTTATCGATTCGCCGAGGCTTAATTCATTTCGAGGGTCGCAGCGAGGGGGAGGAAGGATTGTTATTCGAGAAGGGATGAAACGATGCGAGCAACAGTGCCCCTCTCTCCCGATCCTGGTTCTCCCCGATCTCCCTCCGCCGTTTCCCACCCCCTCGCCGACGCCTCTTGCAACCAGCCCCGCGTGAGGCGCATCGAGTCGCGGCCGAACGATCGGACCGCCAATATTTGGCAATTACGAAATATGAGTTTACATTTAATAATTGCGGTAAACACCGGCGGACGCGCCGAGTGGCCACAGGGGGTGAGTCCGACGAGATACGGTCGTGACCGCGCGCGCCCGCGTTTGGGGTAAATTCCGATTTACTTCCTCTTCCTCGCTTCTGTCCTCTCGCTCAGAATGAGAGACATTATTATTATAGACATTGCTATTGCATCTTACCCGAACACCGCGGCTGATGTTAATTCTCTCGCTTTTCCTTCAATTCCTATGCATTTTTGTCACACTCTGCGAGACAAAGCTGATTTTCTCGTTTCACAACAGTTCTTGCAGGGAAGGCGAGAAATGCATGTTAATTAACAAGATGCAACGATGTTAGCTGTAAAAAAATATTATTTATTCATATAAATACATAGCAAATGTATTCAATAAATATTGCATTGTGCGTTACATGATTAATCACTGCAAAAATATTTCTGAATTTTATATATGTATGTATACAGAGTGTCTATAAAATATGTCCTCCCTTTACATTTCGGAAACGGTTTAAAATTGTGAAAAACGCGAAATACGTATTTTATTATTTTAAAGAGGATTGCGCTAATTGCGAGATTTACAAATAACACTTTGAAATTATCAAACAATTTCGCGGTTTTTCATAATTTTAAACCATTTCCGAAATATAGGGGATGGGAACAGACTCTATAGACTTTATAGACTGTACTATAAAACACGATATTAATTTCCAATTAAGTACATTTATTTAATTTATATTTCTTACACAAAAAGAATAGTTTTACTGAAGTATTTAAAAATCTAGCTAGACACAGATCCGAAAATAATTTTATTAGATCATTAAAATAATTAAGTAGAATATTCAAACTGGTTACTAGAAGAGTAAAAGTACTTTTTACAGCATGACGCATTATGTTTGAGCGTCTTACATAATTATTTTGATTTAACAAAATTGTTTTCAGATCCATGTAGTTAAATTTTTAGATATTATAGCAAAACAATATTTAAAAAAAATTGTTTTTGATATGTAGTGAAATTTTTAGTTACTTTAATAAAACCGTTCTTTCGGAGTATATATTATTGAACGAAAATTTCTTTAAAATTAAATTTTAAACAAATATATAAAATGAGGCTCGAAAGAATCTATCAGTGAAAAATGTAAAAAATCCATCAGAGCCTACATCAGCTGTTCGGATGCACACAAAATTCTTTATTTTCGTGTGAATGTAACAAAACGAATAAAATATATTTCTTTCAATTCGAGTCCTTATCATTATAAAATATATAAATCGAAATTACATAAATAACACAAATTTCAAGTTGATGATTCTCGACAATTTAGTTCGTTCTTCTTTATCCAAATTAGCTATGTAATGAATAGCCCAATGATTATCAAAAATATTAACTTATACAATAATCTAAATTTTAAGCTTCTCTTTTCTGCAAAGCTTGTAACTTTTCTTAATGAAAACTCTGGCAGCGCAGTAAAACATATATTAAACTACAAAAAAAAACTTATTTAACTGGATTTAATTTTGTATGTAGGTAAGTTACAGTCAGAATTGAATTCACGTGAGATGAAATCTGTGTCTACGGGTCTATTGTCGTGATCGCGAATAAAGACAAGGAGAACAGCTCGTCTGCGTGATAATTCGATTAATGCAAACTATCGTGAACTCGCGGGGCGCCACGCTGAACAAAGACGGCAGGTAACAGTCAGGGTTATTGGCGTCGCGAGTCGGGGGTGACGCAGGGAGCTACCGCGCGACAAGCCATTAATGACGATATGATCGATATTAGCAAATATTTCCCACGGGGCGTCATACCGCGCGACAAGCCCGCCTAGGTATTCCGCGATCGTATTTGCGATCGGCACCAGTTATCGGCGGCGACATTTATTCAAATGTAATATCTCGCCTTCGAACGAAGATTACCTACCCGGGAAATGTGTCCCACAGGTATTACAACATCCTTCTTCCTCCGAATTACCCTTCTCGCCCTGATCTCGTTGTCACTCCAACGAGGAGCCCTTCGTCTATGGCCTGTATACATAAAGGGGATATTAATCAAAAGTTCTCTATATTCGATCTTCTTAGATTAAAAATAAGGTTACCACGCAAGATGATCAAACTTGGAAAATGTATAAATGCTATAAAGATACCAAAATTTATTTCCATGATATATATGTATACTATTTTATATTTATTTTATAAAATAATTACATAAAATGTTTTTGCACATTAAAAGATTTAAATGTTCTTTAAATGTTTATATTATATATATATATATATATAATATATGTATCTTTACTATTAAAGATATATATATATCTTTACTATTTGTATTTTTTAGAGGACATCTTAAAATTTAACGGAATAAAACAGTGTGTTAACAGAATCAATTCTAACATTTCGTTGCTCATTTGGTGCTAGAAAATTATGTGATGTAAAAAATTTATTATTTAGAAGCAATAAATTTGAAATTTAGATCGAATCAACAAATTTTTGGACAATATTCCATTACCTATATTTAAGCCATTACTTATATATCAACAAATTTCCACATTTTAAAGAAATAGAGATCTTTGTAAATAGTTTTCTATGCATATAACTTGTTATATTTCCATTTGTGAAATATAAATTGGAAATGATTTGGAGAAACAAGCTCTTCAATTGCTTCTTCCGAGTATCCCTTTTCCGTTTAATCCTATGCAAGCACGCACGCACGCAAACACGCACGCATGCACGCACGCACGCACGCACCACGCATGGGAGTCCGCTTGCTCATTCGTCTTGCCAATCCCTTTCTAGTTAGTGTCCAACAGTAGTTGAAAAAGTTCTCAGTCTGTTCTCTCGACGCAAGCTGTTCCACGTAAGATACTCGCGCCTTTTTCCAATTTCTTAAAGAGCCGCGACAATTTATGTGAAGCCTGTTCATAAAGTACGGCAACCCTCCCGCTGCGCGATTTCTTCTTCTACCCCTCGTCACCCTTGCGAGCCGCAGGAAACCCGGAGGGAGCCACCCCTGGTCTTTCGGAGTTCTTAAAAGTTACTTCGACTCGTGTTTCTCGATACTTATTAGCTTTCAGCACAAAGTCGTCGACAAAAGGTACAATCACGCGAATCGCAGAAGTACACATGTACGCGCGTGCGAATGGAACTTTATTAATATGTTAGTATTTGAGTCACATGTGTTTCTACCATTTCCATTCAGGGAGGTGCAAATAGTAGAAAAAAAGAGGATATTAAATATTGCTTCACGTTTGAATTCTGTAAACACGAAAGGATTTTAGAAATACCATGCCATTCAAAAGATCATCTATTCCATGCAATCAATAATGCTGGTAATTATATTTTATTTACTGATTCTGATACTTTCAGTAGTATCAGATAAACGAGAAATGTATCCAATCTTGAGAAGGATATCGTGATCGTATGTGGATACTTTAGGAAATTGATTAGAGGGGTTGCGAGAGGGTGGTAAGAGGGAGGCTAGCTAGTTTATTACACCTCCGCGACATGGCAGCACCCGTGCCAGGATGGAGAGAAATCCGTCTCCAAGTTTCTTAAAACTCACCCCCTTTCCCATACCGTGGCGTGCGTGATACTTAATAATATGTTTTTTATGAAATTTATTGCATTAATCTTTGTACTTCGTGTGTTTTCTTTATACACTTCTGCTGTTTACATAAAAAAAAATGATTTTATATAATTGGCGTTGCATTGATCCTGTTATGTTAAAAGAAGGCACAACAAGATTTTTTGAAACATTGCTCATTGAGTATTCTACATAATTATTTTGATAATTCAACAAAATTATTTTTAGATTTATATCTAAAGCTAAATTTTTAGACTTTAGCAAAATCGTTCTTTCCATATTTCAAAAGAATATATTTTATTATTATATATTCCTCTATAATCAATTATTATGCAATTCAAAATTGCATTTTAAAACTAATAATTCAAAATATTCAAACTTATTTTCTGGAAAACTTTATTTATTGAATTGTATCGTTGTTATAGCAAATGAACGATATATTTTAATTTAGTGTTCGTAATTTAAGAGTCATTACGCGAATGTATTCGGTACACAGTGCCCTAATAATTCCGAATGAAATCTTCAGACCAATTTCCCGTGATTCACATCGATTACAGAATGACGCATCGAATCTTGAACTACTTAATTGCGAAACGGAAGAATTTCTTTCGTCTTCCACCCCAGGACGTGCCGCGAACGTTGAACGTCGTCGACGATCGAAATCGCGCCGTCACAACGTCGCGTGCGTGTATTGTGTATATGCACGTGTCGTTTTCTACGCTACCCTGTTAGGTGCCCACGGCATCCTCCGCTTGGTTGAAGGAGAATGGGGTGGGAGCGTAAAGAGTCGGCAAGGAGGATCTCTATTTTCTTTCATTTCGATTAAAATTCAACGTTCATCGGACAGCTCGTGTAATTGGCCGAGATCTCTTTATGCGGGAAAATTACCCAGAAGGGGTTGTATAGTATCGAAGGTTTAACAGCCAACTATACGGCCCAAGAGAGCGGCGGGGACGACGGAAACAGAGGGGGGGGAAACTCGAAAAGGGTGAGGACTCGGTCCAGCTTTCCGCTCACCGTCGCCCTCGAGAGCAAAAATCCTGCCAATAAATAAATTTAAATACATGAATATCTAACCCCCTACCGCCGACGCTAACCACCCCGTGATAGCGGCTTTGCGGTCTGTAACGGATATCGCCACGTAAATAAAGCGAGTAAGATATCTTTAAACTCATCGCCGACCTTTTCCAATTGTTTGTAATAAGGTATGGCTAACGAAATCATTTCTCAGCTACTACCAAGTTGACAATTTTATCCTTATAAAACTTCATTATTTTAATTCTTTAAGTTAAATAACATTTTGTTATTAACTTTCATATATGTTAAAATAGTATTATTTTAATACAAAACATGTAATTAAAAAAACAATCACATTTAATTGACCCATTTCTGTGGCTAAATTGCTTAGTTTCAAAATGAACAACGCTCACATTAACGTATGTATACTTAGTAAATAGTAAACTATAGTTAAATTTAAGTTAAATACATTTCTTAAGTTGAATTATTTTACTCCATTGTTTCATTGTAAATTAACGATGTATTAAGTAGGAACAGTGGCGACTTATAGGAATAAGTAAAAATGACTGGAATTGAAAAATATATAATTTGACATTATGAATTTAATAGTAAGTCTAAATTACAAAAATATATACCGTTGAAAAACCCAACTCAATTTTAATTGCTTATAATTTTCTTAAAAATAAACATATTGTAACAAATTTTTCTTCGATTGAAACGGCAGACATTAAGAAACACAACAATATTAGCAAATATATGAATCATTATTAACAAAAAAGTAATAAGCAATAAAGTAAATTGAAATTTTAAAAATCTTTTTTTTTTAATTGGGTCAAAATTCTTTATGTGTTCCTACTATTTTTTTTACTGTCAGTGAAACGAAATTGATTGAAATAATATATTTTTGTTTGTACTGAAGAGGTTCAAATTTGAGCCGGAATATTTAATTTATTTTTACACATTGATTTATTTTACGTAATGTAACTGTCATTGGTGTTAGACTTTTATTAGCCTTATTTTTAATATAATTTTCCAATTTCTTTTTTATGAATCTTTATTTGATTTTTATATCAATTTCTAAATCCAAGATAAAATTCGCTATCATCACTGCGAAATGTATTTCCGATGCGCGTATATCGACATGTACATTGTAGTTATGTCGTCACACGGATATTTCCGCGGCTAATTACTCCCGCGTTTTTGGTATGGACGAAAACGGTAAAAAGGATAATAACTAAATCTTCGATTTCGCCGTGCGGCGCAGAGCACAACGACGCGCCATCCCCGTTCTCGCGTTTCTCGCTGACGTCACAAGTTTCTCGGGGTGTTTCTATCAATATATCAACCCCACGCCTGATGACATAAAACCGTGTAATTAGCTATGTATGCCTCTTGTTCGTATTGGCCCACTGATGGCGCGATAGTGCACTTTAGAGGCATGGGAGAAAGAGGAATATTGCTCGTCGACGGGAATGAGAAGGATAAATGGAGAAGAGGACGAGGGAGGCTGGCTGGTTCGGGGATGAGAATCGGGGAGAGCGGAAAGGTGGTGAGAAGGGAGGGACGAAGCGGAAAGGGGGGCGGTATGAAGTACCCGCTAATTAATACCCCTAATTGCACCAACCCCAGCCTACAGCCACCGCCAGGGCTGCACGTATACCGGGTATACTCGTTTCCAACGATGAACGTGCGGTGGCTCATCCCACAGCAGCAAAGAACTATACGGCATTCGTTTGTCTAGCTCGCGCGAGCGCAGATAATCTAAACGGGTTGAAAAAGCGCCGTGAGAGGGGAACATTTTTTTAATTGTTTGACGCGCGTGTTACACATGGATTTGCGTGACGAGGCGGCTGCAATAGGCGCCATTTGCCTGACGTGACGTACATATATTTTTATGGCGGCATTTCTTGCGAACGATGACATCTCAACCACCTGAAAGAACCAGATTATTCTGTATTATGTATTTTTATCTCCATTGCTTTTCGAAAATTGCGTTTAAAAGTTTTATGCGTAGATCTGTCAGAGAATGAAGAATAGATTTAAAAATTTTCCTCTTTTATTTCAGAATTTAAATTTTAAAAAAAGAATATATATATATATATATATATATATATATATATTTAGGTTTCTATTT
>Ga0157364_1005160_pt1 | contig 13230 bp, 5 predicted proteins | sample AttsexASBM2_FD_111476 | JGI IMG/M metagenome (GOLD analysis project Ga0157364, IMG submission 111476) | Fungus gardens microbial communities from leaf cutter ant in Ribeirão Preto, State of São Paulo, Brazil - Atta sexdens ASBM2 | ecosystem: Host-associated > Fungi > Mycelium > Unclassified ... | reverse complement strand
TCTCTCTCCCTTCGCCCATTCCCGCGTGCTCGCTTTCTCCCTCTCTCTCTCTCTCTCTCTCTTTCTCTCTTCCTTCCTCTCGCGATATATCCTTATGTCCGTGAAACCCATCGCCGCGTGGAACGACGGCGTGGTCCCGAAATGGGGATTGAGAGTCGGCAGCTAGTGACGTCAGGATGTGTACACGAAACGGTACATCGAAGGTATCGTTATTTACAGACAATGCAATGACAACCTTTGAAAGTTTGTATATTAGATACAAAAATATTTCCTGAATAAATTAAAGCAAAAATAAAGATGGCATCATAATATTTACATTTTAAGTTGCGTCAGGCAGGAAGAATGCAGATATTTTTATTTGTTCAAATAATAGTACTTCCACCGACATCTTTACGTTAAACAACCGGATTGATATGTCCGGGACGGTGAGATACATCCGTTACGATTCAACGAAAGAAAATGGTTTGCACGCGAAAATCTTGGCAATCGTGGGAAAGGTAGAGTGACGCAGGAAAATACAGTTCCTGCCGCGTGCAACATTTGTGCAATTGCCGGCGGGCGACTCAACACGAGTCGATTAGCGCGGAGAAAGCGAGAGGCCGCATGGAAAGCGGAAAGCTCGTAGCATCAAGCGTGTAGTTTGGAATCGATTTTTGCGGTGCTGCATACGTTCGATTCGTGAACAACACGCTTGACGCTACGGCGAGTCTGCACAACCTGCAAATAAACGCGTGCAAGAATCGGCCTTGGTAATCGGCGAGACAGTTTGCGTGCCGGCCCCAGTAGTGTAGGTGCTCGAATTGTGATTAATCATCAATACAGTCGAATATCCGAAAATAGAATTGTGACGCCGCGCCGATTTCTTTCGCTTGAAAGAACGCTCACGCACGGCCGATTCGAGAATCGAGATCCATTCACTCTAACGAACTTCGGGGCGTTGACTTCCAGCGCATTCCTGCGGGACGAATCACGGTATAGTCTATTTCATTGGCCGCGTCTCTCGTTTTTGAAACGATTTAACAAGAAATTTTTCACACGTCGCTTATCAAAGGACTCCGGGGAGCGATGACGCAAGGACGTCTCGTCGGGATAACACGTGCGTAATTTTTGTACAACGCTCCTCAGATCTTTACGCAGTACAGAGACGTGCGCGTGTACGTTATATATATAAGCGAATTTACGAGCGAGTAGTAAGCGCGCGCGCGTGTCGTTGCGCAGTGCACAGCAGTAGTGGGAGAGCGCAGGGGGAGAGACGCGCGGTATTCGCCATATCCATGGTAGGGGTGGATGCCCGGTGCGCGCGCTCGCCGACCGATGCGTGTGCATCCCCAACGGGCCGCAGCTATCTCTATCGCCGGCAACGTCGTATCGCATGCGATGCGCCCACGAAACGCCGGCCGTCTGGTCGCGGCAACCCCGCGTTGAGGCTTACTCATCCCCGCGTGCAATGATATTCGCGCACGCAAACACGCGGGAGATGGCTTCGCGAGATCTACGTCGCGCTTCGGCCCTACTACGCAGCGAAGAAAAGGATATGCCGTCAGGACAGGGTTCCCATAAAATTAGAAATCGGATAATTATTATAGGGGAAAGTCGAGGAATATTAAAATTTTTTCTTTTGAATGATCAACGAAGTATTTGCAGCGTAAATCGCATTTCTAAATGTTTATTCATCAGAGAAAGTATAAAAGCATAAAAGCTTATCAAGAATTAGCGATTTCGACTTAAGGGATGAAAATCTACCTTTGCATAGTTGTCATAAATTCTCATCCTAAAATTCCATAACTTTTCCCTGACTATCAATAATATTTAAAAATTTCGTCCTGATTTGAAAACTGTTAAATATTTTGTCGGGAGATCAATTTAGCATAGCAATATAAATTACAATTAATATTGCTGATTATGAATTAACATTACTTGCATTATTCATTGTTAAATTGATAATATTTCAAAACTGCATAGGTGTGACGTACATACATTTAAGCCAACAATTTTAATATTCCAAAAAATTTTGCGAATTGATCAATTAAAGAATGCTTCAAAGTATTTGCAATATTAAGTAGATCTTATCTCTAGAATACATTAATACATCAAAGCAAGCATAGCATCTTCGATAACACGCACGTTTAAAAGAAGTCATAAAGACATTGGTTTTGGACAGATATGTTCATCAAAAGATATCTAAAAGACGTCATAAAAAAGCTCTTCTAGACAACGCGTGTTGTCTGTTTATCATTCAAGAAATCGTGTGATACTTGCAACGTGTGATTCGAGCTTTACATGTAACTACCCCTGGGACATTTCTAGATGCCTTCCCCCTGATCGAATTTTGCGATAGCACGCTGTCTCTATTACGCTTTATGCACAACGGGATGTTCAATATAACTGCATTTGACGATATAATCTTGATATGCTTTTCAAGCAAAATCTTTTGTTTCTATTTAAAAAATATTGTGATATTTTGAATACTTTATTAATATTGAACATTTGATAAATAAGTCAGTCAGACAATTAATGAGAATGAAAAATCGTGACAATAATCATATATTGATAAGTAATATTAATTTTGTCCACTGCAATTTTTTCAATAATCATGGATGTTTTAATCTGATGATTTTTATGTATCCTATATTTTATAATCTTAAAAAATACATTTTTATAATAAATAGTTAAGCTGCATAGCTCAGACAATTAACAATTAATTAAAGAAAAAAGTAATGAGCTTGGCAAAATAATAGTTCAATTAAAACAATTGTATTTTTAGTCATATTAGGTGTAGTAAAAAGAAATCCATTATTTTTGCATGAAATTGAATGGAAAAATAATGGATTTCTTTTTATAAATTCAATTTAAATTGGACCATCTTCAGTGGAACTATTACAAAAACGCTTACAAAACATCATGTATTAATCATAACATCTCTGATTAAATGTTAAAACGGCTGCCGTTATTAATCCTTTTTCTAATTAATTAATAATATTTTTACTTAATGCATTATCTTTTGCAAATGGAGTATCTGGGAGAATAGATCGGCGTCGATCAGTGGTTGCTATCGTGCACGCGAAGATGCTCATCGGAATGCGTGGTGCCCTCTAGACTAATGCCATCGGTATTACCGCGTCGTATCCTAAAGGTCGTGGAAAAGGGAGTGAAGGGGAGGGAGTAGTAGAGAAAAGTAAAGGACTACTGCGAAGTTCTCCGGAGTACGCCAAACCAACACGCCGAGAGACATGGGCAAGACAAGGCAAGGCAAAGGGAGAGCGTTGTCTGCCGACTGGCATAGAAGGTCTGTGACCTCGGCAATGGCTGAGCCGCGGCATACGCCGTTCCGTTCCGGCGTGTACCCGACGTGTGTACCGTTTCAAAGATAACGTCACCTATGTCACTGAAAGATCTCCGAAATCGTCGAAAACCTCTTTCCGAACCGGCACGTTCTCGCCTCCTGGACGCGTCTCTTTCAGACGTATTGATACATACGCGGGACGCCTTCCGGGCTTATCACGAGCTTCCGGTCACCGGTCTTTCGCCACCCGTCACCCGGTATACCGCGCACCGGTGTATCTCCCCGGTGTACCGTTTCGGAGCTGATGTCACTGCACTAGCGAAACCCTTAAAGCCCGCCGAAGCGGTAGCCTCTCCGCCATCGAACGGCGCAATCCCGCTTATCACGTGCGCGCCTTTCAGTCAATACGCTTCCGAACGCTTATCAGCCATCGCATTCTCTCTCTCTCTCTCTCTCTCTCTCTCCCTCCCTTCCTCCCCTCCCCCCTTCGCTGTCATCCCGTCGATCGTACCATCCACCCGGTGAGAAATCGAAAGAGGCGAGCGTTAATGGCGCGTAGTAAACCGTGTCATGCAAAATTGAGGAAAGCGATCGACGATGGTGTGGGGTGGTGCGGTTTCCAAGATCGTGTCTTAAGTGCAGTCGTTAAAGTCACTCGTAAATATTCATGCGCTCATTAACTAGACCGAACGGCCCGGCGACGTGCTATCGCGCGAATGCGTACTTAAAGCGAATTATTTTCGCCGTAGTCTGACGGCTTATTAATCCGGAATGCTTTGAAGGGACGTCCTACACTGTAGCGTGTTAACGAGCTCATGATTGTCTTCTTGGGCCGTTACGTTGGAAAATGTTCGCGTCGCGTGTGCTCTCGCCAGGATTGTAAAACCGTTAATAAGTAATTAGCTACATCCGGATTATGCTCGTCAAGCTGCATCAACATCTTTAAATCTATATAAATTCACACGCCGACATGTATAGAAACTGGCGAGATCGATTTTCGATGTGCTTTGTTAGAAATAAATGTAGAAATGTAACACTTTCGCGTCCGCTTAATAAAATATCGAAATTCGATTCAATGCTTATTTCAAGGCAGATTCGTTTTTACTATCTACACTTAACTCTTTGTAACAATAGTTGCTGCTGAAAATGCATTCGAATGATTAAAAGCTAAGACTAATCCGTTTGTAAATGTACTTCGAATCCCCTTGAGCGGAGCGACTTGCAATTGTCATTCTATCCGCGTTGGATTCGTACCCTGGGATAAGCAAGATCCGGGTATCATCCGCGATAATCGTCACTCGAGTAGAAGACGATTACACGCAGGTGAGGACTTGTCTCGCTTTCGTGAGAGATGCCGGTCCCGTCCTTCGCGCTCAAACACGCGATCATCGCGGACCGCGTGGGCTTGTATTCCTCGCTCTCTTGCGATCAATACCACGTGACCGTAACGTTGTGACCGGCGCAACGCGGCGCCTCCGCTACCGGCCGGCCGATGTAAACAAAGAAACGTGCGCGCGGCGCGGCTGCCGCACGGCATCGATTTTCCTCTCTCCTCGGCTTGGCGTGACTCCGACGCAGGGCTGTCTTAAGATGTTCGGATTCTTATAGATTAACATACGATATCTCACCTGCGATCACGCGTAACAATTAATGTTTCTATTCAATGACAATTGAAATACAAAAAGGAATATAATAAATATAAGGATTTTAGGATGTTGAGGGGGAGGGGGGACTTTTTGAACTCTGCAGTATATTGATAAAATATTTATTTTAATTAGCAAACACGGGCTATATTAATGATAAATATTAGAATCATTTTAATAGCAAAATGAAGGGAATTAATTATTTTTGAAATGGGGGTTCACTGGAAAATGTTACATGAATGGTGTTTCAATCGATGAAAACAGTCTATTCAATTCGATGATCAAAGCAGTCCTGTTACCAGTGTGAGCCATGCGCAAATTGCATCACGATGTACCGATTGGTTATGGAACAATGTTTGCTGAAATAAATCATAGCTGCCTATACACACATTACCCTTTTCCCTTTCGTGAAGTTCTCACGGACATGTGAAGTCCTATTGAATTCTATCGGGTCTATCACCACGTGATGTATGTACGTTCGTGTCGATGATCATTAACGACTATCATTTTTCTGTTTTCAGGCGAATGCGGCAGTGGTCTTCAAGTGTAATTGGCCGGGTTGCCTCGAAATCAAGGCGACCGTCGCACTTATTGAAGAACATGTGCGCCAGTCACATCTGCTTCTGGGGTAAGTTAATACCCTAGATGTAATATGTGCCTCGCACATAAGCGTAAGACGCATTATGAGGTCGAGGCGGAATACGCGCGCGAGGTCAAGCCATCAAGTTGGTCCCACAGCTGGAAAAGAGCACGCTATTGACATTAAATATTTTCCGTGAGCCAAAGCGCTTACAATCGGTTACCATTATAATGTCAGCACTGTATACCCTAGCTCGAGTATGCAACTCTCTTCAAGAGCTTATAAAATTAACTATCGCCTGGCTCATAACGCACCACTTCGGTGTCGGGAATTGTTGATGACGGAACAAAATGATCGTATCCATCTGCGTAAGTTCACATAATGTTTATATAAATTGACATAGCAATTATTTCTATGGTTTTCCTCTTTTCTTGCGACGATTCAATTTTTCTTGATTTTTTTGATGTTTTTTTTTCTCTTATAAATAGATTAATGAAATATAATATTAATAACGATAATAATTTTATTGAGTATAAATATATCATATAAAAAAAACAGTATAATATAGGAATAAAAAAATTGCACATCAATGGATCGATAATAACACGATATGTATATATATATATATATAAGATTAATTTTTATTCTCGTTGCTTTCCTTTTAATACAAATTGACAGATACTTATATTGTTTGTTTCTTACGATAAGAAAGATAGAATATAGGTCAATTTGTATCACTAAACGGAAAATACTCAGACTTATGTATTACTGTACATTAGAGTTATACAGGATTATCTATATATGCATAAAATAAAATCTTCAAAATAAAATTTTTGAGAAAAAGAATACTAATCGTATTAATAATAAAAACAAATAACAAATAATAAATAATACAAATAACACTGATACGAAAATAAATATTAGTACATTAGCTTGATTTTAATAAGATAACATACTTGTATTTATACAGAGATACATACGCACTGATAATACTCATATATTTATTCATACATATGTATGATTATATGTAGATAAAAATACATTGTAGTAAAAGTAATAGTAAATAATAATAAGATATAATATGGTACGGTATATATGATATAAATATTATTATAAATATTATTAAATATTATTATAAGAAATAACGAAATAAATAAAAACAAAGTAAATCTATTAATTAAAATGAGAAACGATAGAGAAGCAGCTGATTAGAGAAGAGTGCGCGCGAGAGAGAGAGAGGAGAAAAACTGAATATAAGGAAGTAACGAATTAAAATATTTTTCTGTAAGAAAAAAACAACCTTGAAATTTTGTGTGATGTCGAGGACAAGAAAGCAAAGACTGAAAGCGAATTGAGATAATTCTTATTTTACAGCCCAAAGAAATCCAAAGGATGCGACAGCGAGGATGATCACGAGGAGGAATTCTATTATCAGGAAGTCGCTGTGGATCACATGAGTTCACCTCCCACGATGTCTCACCGGGACATGGCAAGACCTCCGCACGAGGATCCAGAGTACCAAAAGCAGCTTCGTCTTGAGGCGACTCCTGTCGCGAGTAATTTTATCGAGAACGGAATGGTCGGTGTCAGGGAACCGAGCAACACGTTTACGATCTCGCAATCGCCGGTAGGTAATCGCGCGTTCAGACCATAAACCGGTACTATGAGAAATATAGACTAAATTTATTTTTCTTTTATTTCAGGGTACACCTAATAAACACATCAAATTGTCACCGCGGCCATTGCAGGCGTGTCATCAACAGAACATGACAACGTCCACGGGCAAGCCGTCCTCTCCGCGGCGAACTCGCAGCGATGTTAAGAAATGTCGCAAGATCTACGGTATGGATTCACGTGACCTCTGGTGCACTCAATGCAGGTGGAAGAAGGCCTGCACCCGTTTCTGCAGCGAATAGGCCAAGCGTCCGCCCCGTTCATACGTCCGTGGGCGGAAACCCTTGTCAAGTCGACCCCAGAGTTTGCCAATGCTACGTTGAACATTAACACCAACTGCCAAATGCCAATCATCGTCGAAGATACGGCGCCGAGAAAATAGCTCTCGCATTCGGAGCACGAGACGCAAAACCGCCAATTATATCGCCGGTTGTAGCGAAAAGTGTTATCCTATGAGTTATTCCAACATATACCGGGACTTCTCATAAAAAAGAAAAAATCCAAAGCTCGTAAAAGCAGCATCTCTCTGCTCTCTGTTTTCCGTCGTCGAGACGGCATGCACGAGTTTTGAAGAGAAACATCTTTCCGTAATTACGGTTGGCAGGTAGCTCTATAGGGTTGATAATCAGATAAAAAGGGTGCATGATATAACACTTTTCTAGTGCTCATAGAGGAAGTTACCAACGTAAGATTTATCTGAACGATTTCCGCCCGTTCGTGTTTTGCACTTGGCAAACTCCGACCGGGTCCCTTAGTCGTAACGAGGGACTTTTCGATTAAAATAGATAGCGAATAATTGGCGTGCGGAGCGAGGCGACCTCAAACTGTTGCATTCTCTCGCTCCCAACTCGCCTAACAAAGAGAACCTTTTGGTTCGGTACGAATAAGATACGCACTCGCACTTAGAGCGAGCATGCATGTCCTTCGAAGTGCTGATTCCCGAACCGTCTCTTAGGTCATTGCAATAGATCTTCCTTCTTCCGCTAAGAGCGCAAACGTTAATGCGCTCTCGGTAATGATGGAATTAAAGGCGTTAGATCAATCCTTAGGGACGCCGTCCGGCCGATCCCTGGGGAACGAACGATCGAATCTGACGGACGAAGGGAAGACCGGCGGAATGTTCGGTCTGACCGATGTTCAATGCTAAACGAACGCAGACAAGCAAGATTGGTAAGTCTCGCGTGGAACAGAGCTGCTAATTGTGATATTGTATCTAAATTTATTGGATCTGCCGTGAATCGAGCAGGAAAGTGCAAAGGTGTGTAAAGAAATGAGAGAAGGAAAGATAAAAAAAAGAAGAAACAAAATTTTATACACCAATTATACTGCCAGATAAATAATTCAAAAAATTGTTGTTCAAGCCTCTCTCTCGCGCGTTAAAGAGGCACTATATGTTGCACGGCATGCGTCGCCGTATACCGGACTTAGCCTTGTTAGCCTTCTGACGACCTAAGACCGTATTCGCCAACAAAGGAGCTGCACGCGCGTATTGGGGTAGGGCTACGCAGTTGAATCGATCGATCTAATATTTAAAGATTTCGCTCCAGATCACATACATGCACTCATTAAACACACAGGTACACTTATATACATACATGTACCGCGTGTTGCATCAACGTATTGGTCAGACATCGGTTATTTTATAAGTGTAATGCCTATTAGAGAAGGCATTACATTCATAAAATGTAATCAATTAATTAATCGATTAATTTTATAAATGTAATATTTACTAAAAACATTTATAAAATAATCTGACATACTGGCCGATATATGTTGATGCAACAGGCGGTACATCGCGAGCGCGAAGAATAGTGACATCACATTTGTATAGTCTAATCTATGTCATTTCTTATACTCCTTTCTCGCTTCGGGTCATTCGCGGGACGATTTATCCACTCGAATCGATTATTTCGAAATACAATGTTTGATCTCGATAATTTTTCTAATGTAGCGATAACGAATGGACTCTTGCAAATTTTATATGTTGACAAATTTGATGAAACAAACTTTGCAAGTAAGCGCTATGTCCTAAGAGAATTCAACATTAATGACTCTTGATTTCTCATCGTAGTCGACTGAGTTACATTAGAAATCAAATTCGGATTTTATTTGAAAATATACGCGTGTTCTCTATAAAAATGAACTTTTTTATGAAGATAAATCGTATTTGTAAAATAAATTTATAAATATAATTATATACTTATTTTTTGTACATACGTATTTATATATATTTATATTTATTAAGGTATATGTTATTTACAAATTTATTTTAACTATTCTTAATTAATCAAAATATTTTAAATCCACAGACTGAAAGAAAAATATTGCCTATTGAGATATTGGTCTGTGAGAAAAATTAAAACAAAAAATACTTTGAATAGCACAAGAAAAAAAATTGCATAATTTTTGTTTTTAATGTAATTCAATACGACTGTCATTTGAAGGATCAATTAAGATTTTAATGCAATAAATGACAAAATATTTCATATTTCACGGAAGAAAATCAGCGAAATGTTGCAATGTATACTATACTAAAAGCAGCAGTCGCTAATAAAAGTTTCTTCCAATTTCCCGATCGTTGTTCGTACGTTAGTATAATTATCTTGTATATTTAATATAATTATATTCTTGTATATTGTGTCTTGTATATTACGTGTTATTATCTTGTATAGCCCCTCGTTTTTTTTATAATTATTGAACTTAATGTATTAAGAATTAGTATATTACTGTTGTTTATTAATAACGGCATCACGACACGGGGTTTAGATTTTATTAGCATAATAAGTGTCAATTCTGTTGACGAATTGCGTTAATTTAAACTCAATGATTCGAGAGTATAACTCAGAAAGAGATCAATAATTCTCGCAAAAAGGTAATGGATTACCTTTGTGTTCAAAACCGTAAGCATCGCGTTGTCAGTATTTCTCTTTTTAATCAATGTCGTCGTATCCGTATTTTCCAAAGGAAACTCGCAGTTTTTTTTTAATTACCAAATGGTAATGATTGCTATTTAATACAATGTTGTCGTCGCACAGAAAAGATTTGTTTCTTCCCAAGCAAATTTGATGACGAACAATATGATGACGAATCGTATGTTACAAGATACTACCTCTGATTGTATCTGTTCATCGAAACTTATCGCATTTTATAAATTTATGAAACACAACAGCACTCAAATAATAATTATAATAATATTCATGCGAAAGTTAAGGTGCTGTTAAAACTTTGATCATAGTCAATTTTTTATATCGTATTCACAATCATATAGAGAATCGTTATAAAATATATTTGCAAAATAGAACAACATACAATTACAGATAGCATAGAAAATAATTGCCGTCCATATAGGTTCCTTATTACTGTCAAAATTATTGTATGTATAGACAGAATTTACCGAGGACAATACGGAAACTGCTAAGGAGTGATACTATCACTTAATACTTAATTATTAATATGACTTCTCTACCGTCATTTTATTCTATGCAATCTGTATATATGACGTATATATGACGATGATATTAAAGTGCGGCGGTAACATTGAAACTTTTAATACCGAAAAGAAATTATTTCTAAAACTCTACAAGGCTCTCATCCATAGAGTAATAGTATTTCTAAAAATATCATTTTTAAAAAACTTTTTATACGTTCAGTATACAATATTCTTCTTAGAATATTTATTGAGATGTCTAATCTTTTAAATTTCGGCATTTTTGCGTTTATTTCTTCATTCGTATTTTCGAACACGTGCAGTTGGCGACAAGTATGGCTTCTGACATTTTATATGGTGTCTGACATTTTCGAATTGAATACATCATGAATATATTATGATTGGAGTGCGTTTAGTAGACTGTCTGATGTCCTGAATTTTTAAAAGATAAATAACGCTAGACATTAAATTAAAAGGACAATTAAAAAAAATAATTTCGAATTTTTAGTCATGATGATGTATTTAAATACGATTCGTTTGATGTGAAAACATACGTGACGCTAAGTGTAGTATATCGGGCGAACTTTAAGTAAAAGTTGAAACGGGAATCAAAACCGTTGATTGAAACGACAAATAACATATTGGATCGTGTTATATTTCGCGGTAGTAATAATCCAGCCGCTTAGCCGATCGTTTAAGCTTCCGACTCCGTTAACACGGTGCGATGCGAATTCGCTACGCGATATCGTGTCCCAAACATGACACACAAAACACAGTAACACGCAGCAATAAATTTTTGATGGTCTCTCAGAAATTCGTACGATTTATTGTTGATCCCACTCTGCACGATAACAGAAAATGACAGATCGCGTGCTAGGATCGAGTGTCACTCGACAGGAGTATCGCGTTGAAGAGAATTTTGGCGGACACACCTATCCGCAGAATGGCACTTCGCGAATGTAAACAAGTACAAGTTTATTAACTGTGCCATTACGTATGCCAAATATTCTCTAATTGTGCCCTCACCCTCGCGTAAAGAACAAGCGAGAAAGGAAGAGCCCCTCCGCAAGCGAGGGGGAGGGAAGGCAACCCTTATAGAAAAATACTAGTACTTGGCCAAATCACTTATTTTGAATATTAAAAATACTGTTTAAAAACTACAATACTTTTAATACTCATTCAATAAGTGATTAACTGGCCAGTGCTAAATTTCTACAAGGCAACTCGATGCGAAGCAAGGGAGGGTGACGAAAAACGGGCAAGTTTCAAACATTCGTAACGAAAGCTTTACAGACTTAAAGATACCTCAGGTTTATTTCATACGAACGTACAGCATACACACCTCGTCGTTCCGTTCGAAGCGACCGGCCGGTCGAGATTATGTCCTCTTTTTTTGCATCGTTCGAATGGTGAACGATCCACCGTCCATCTGTCGCTTCGGCCTGGACGACTGACTGATGAACACCGAACGTTACAAAGTAATATGTATCTCTCTCGCGATATGTTAATGTCAATATTTACTTAGTCAAAGCTCCCGTCGCAACGAGTCGTCGCGACGGTTCGGGACACCGTGTAATATACATTAGCTAATACACTGCGGGGTTTAATCGGCGGTCCGGAGACTTTCGAGGTCGCATCCGCCGCGTAGCCTAAACCAGATGACTCCCCGCTGGTCTCTTCTTCTTCTTCTTCTTCTTCTTCTTTACTTATTGGCTCTCGCCTCCAAAGAAAATGATAGGAGGACGATCATACGGCCAGATCACAACTCCCCGCTGGTGACGAACCCATTGTTATCCGACGCGTTTAATCGTAGCGCTCAGACATCGTTTCACTCGAGACGAGTGGTGCTTTTTAGCAAGCGACACAATCATCATATTATCTTTGTTTTTATTAACATTGGCAGATAATAAGAATGTAATTCAGGCCTGGTTGTTTCGCTTTTTGATAAATTTTACCTGTTAGGTAAGTAGCAAGATTACCGAATCATATACGCGGATTACCGCATATAGATTTATCTTACAGGTAAAATTTATCAAAAAATGAAACAACCGGCCTGTGTTACTGTGGATACTTTCTCTTTGATGACACAATTAGTCGACTCAAGTGTCATTCTATCTTTGTTAGAGAAAGATAGAATGATACTTACGTCGACTTGTGTCATCAAATGGAAAGCATCCATTGTATCATCTGTGTCTCTTGTTGGAAAGCACTTGAGGATTTGTCATCGATCGATCGACAAGCGGAGACACATTCGCGTTCGCGCTCGAGGGCTAACCGAGCGCACAAGTTCGAATTCAGAAAACGCGTCTCTCTCTCATTCTCTTTCTCTCTCTCTCTCTTTCTCTCAAAGCCAGCTGCTGCATACGTACGCGGTAATCGTAAATTCCCCGATTCAGATCGGAATCGGGCTTTCGATCGATTCGACGGGCGGGCCAATCGTTATGCGAGCGATCGTGTGATAGTCGGGAAAAGGGACGAAAGGGATTGTCCCATTATTCGGGGGGGGGGGGGGGGGGGGGGGGGGGGGGGGGTGCCCGTGGGGGGGCGCGGAGGCGGGCTGGGGGTTGGGGGGGGGGGGGGGGGGGGGTGGTTTGCTGTTCCGAGCTGCGGGGCCGGCGGGGGG
>Ga0157364_1005159_pt1 | contig 13230 bp, 8 predicted proteins | sample AttsexASBM2_FD_111476 | JGI IMG/M metagenome (GOLD analysis project Ga0157364, IMG submission 111476) | Fungus gardens microbial communities from leaf cutter ant in Ribeirão Preto, State of São Paulo, Brazil - Atta sexdens ASBM2 | ecosystem: Host-associated > Fungi > Mycelium > Unclassified ... | reverse complement strand
TCAACGTCCCAACACCGAGAAAAATTATTTGATTGAAAATAGACAAACTAGAAAAAGATTCTGATTAAATTAATTAGAATTCTGATTATCTCAAATCTAGAATTTTCATAGATTTAATCAGAAAATATTTTCTGGTTAAATCTACCGAAGTTCTTCTAGTTGAGATAACCGGAATTCTAATTGATTTAATCAGAACCTTCTGATTTATCCATTTTCAACCAAACCTTTTTTTTCAGTAAATGTAATGAGGAAAATAGTCAAAATCGAAGGTTTCGAGAAATCCTAAGAATATTTTTGTTTATACTTTCTTCTATTGATTATATCTAAAAAATTAAAGATAAAATGGCGCCTAAAAATCCAATGGAAAACAAAAAAATTTGAAAAGATTCAAGTTATTTGTTGTTACAAAATTGTAACAATATTTTTTTCAATCTAACTTTATATATAATTCATGCGTTTTACAACTCTTGTATAAATCTCTAGATGATATCTCTCGCAGTTCTCGAGATATCGTGATAAAATTATCAAAAAGTGTCATTTTGAGAAAATCGCATTCAGAGTGCATTTATTTATGTTAGAACATTATTTACACGGTTACAAAATTTCCCTTGTAGAATGCATCTCCGAAGTACGTTCAGCTTTAATAGCAATTTCAATTGTAGCACAAAAGAATCCTAGGAATTAGAACAATGTCCAGGCCATTTATTCGGTCGGGATCGGCTGCGCAATTATTTACATTGTCCTGATTTCAATATTGTGAATTTTCCAAAAAGACAAAGACAGGAAAGTATTTCTAAAGGATTCTAAAGGATCATATTATCGAAATATGCAAAAAAATTGAAAATCGATTTTTCTGAAATTTCAAATCTTTAGGTTTCATTGTGCCGGTAATTACAAAAGTGATTTAAATAAAAGATCGAAATATAATGAATTTATCATTATACTTTGTATAATTCCGTTGTAATTAATACATAATACGGGTAATTTTATTATTTTATTTAGACCACTTTCATAATTACTGGTACATTTAATTTATTCAAAATGTATGCGTCTTGCATTAGATTTACGATCTATAAAGGATAGCGTATGCCAGACACAGTGGCAAAAAGATAATTGTTTGCAATACATTCGTGCAGCGATGTTACATATACACGCCACACCAACTTGAGGAAAGTTATTACGCTGTTCGCGTGGAGGATTCATTTTCGAAGTAATCGCGTTCACGTGCAACGCTCGTTGATGAAGCGTCTCTCGATGCGCCGCCGAGTCTGCAGATCGTCGGCTGCTATCGAGAGCGAGAGAGACGTGACGCAAGAAGAGAAAAAGTACCGACGACAAGAGCTCACCTTGTAGATAGAGGCAAAAAGATCGAACCGACTGAGGTGTTAATAATGCCGCCTCGGAAAACTCGGAGAGTGCAGTCGTTTCACGGATGACTAACATACATTTGTGCCGATTGCAAAACGAGATATTTCTAATGAGATAGATTTTAACTTATCATTTAAAGTTATTTAATTTCCAGGGCAGAGAGAAACGTTTAAATTTATTACGCAGTCTTATAATTGAAGAGATTGATCAAAGAGGTAGATATTATATCTTAACATATTGTTCCCTTATTTTAAAAGTAACATCTTCAAAAATTAATTTTCTGAAAAGGAGAAAAACTGTTTTTCAATTTGACAGAAAATTATTACTTAATCAAATAATATATTGGCGAAAAGAATATGTTCTTAACATGATCAAATGTCATTTTTGTTATCTTCATAATTTTTAAAAATTTATTCTTTTTTTGAGTGACGATTTTTTGTGAAGTTAGTTTATTTTTAACGATTGATAGTAAATGTTTATCTATCTCATTTATGGCGATAATTTAAAAATTATGTTTTTTAAAATTGTATAATCACTTGAATCACAGGAGCGATATCGTGAAAAACAAATATTTAAAAATATCATACCGTTTTATTGAACTAAGCAATTTTTAAGAAACGTGGATCATATAATTTTGCATTTTAGATAAATGCATGAAATCAGAGGTGCGCGATTTGCAATTAGGATTTTACTTTATAAGTCGATGCCCATTAATTGAGACATAGATCAAAAGCTGTTGTTGCGACACAGCCGACGATTTAACCGTCGTGTAGTAATAAATTACTCGCGCGCTTTTGTAGAAGTGAGAATCGTTACGTTCGTGAGAACAAGTAAATTATCGCGTGGAGCTTATAGACTCTTAGCCGTTCCAGTTGTGCGTAACGTGCGCGCAATTTGCGACATTCCGTCCAAATGCAATTCCTCCGCGCGCTAACGACATGCGTTTTTCTTTCAACTATTGGCATATTTTTTAACGAGGCTCCAGGCGCGCGTAATTACGTTTCATTTTATCTGTCGAGGGTGCCGGCGCGGCCGATCAATTTCATGGCGTGGACTAATGAATCAAATTAATGAACGAAGCCTTATCGTCCACACGGTCTTCGGTAACTGTTGCCCTGTGAGTTATGATGCGCCCTTCTCGGCTTCGCTTAACCAACATTACTTCCCTGCCGCATAGTTAAACGTATCAGAGGCTTGACTTTGGTTTTCTTCATTAAGAAAGCTTGCCAAGACTTATCAGCAATTATTCTGCGTGCAATCGGAGTAACATTCAATCGAAGTCACCATGGTTTATTGTTTTTAATATTATTATTGTTATTTATTGTTTTTTATACTATATTAATTTCACATTATTATTTATATAATATTATTTTATTATTATTTATATTACATTTATGTTATAATTTTTATAAGATTCTCAGTTTTTTCTTTGTATTATATTAGACAAATAAAAAAATTACGAATTTGTTTTATGAATAATAAATAGCACGCCTCTGTGAGATACGACGGACATCGGCAGATTAAATGTTTTTCCCAAATCAATATGGATTCGCCCATCCTCGGACACTGAAACTTCAGACAACTTCTGCCGCAAAGTCCAGATAAGTTGAGGAAAAAAAAAAGGGACGAGAATCAAACGCGAAGAGCAGCCTGCCGAGACCTTTCGGTTCTTCCTTCGAAGTTCTGTCTGTCCCTTATACGAATAATACATGGAGATGCGTCTTTCGCACGGGCTTTGGGCTTTGACGAGCTCGCTTGCGAGCGTACGGAAACGAAGGATAAGCGGAATGGAACGCGTCTTCCGTTCCCTCTTAAAAGTCGGCGTTTTATTTGACTCGATTAAATTCGTCGAGTGGAAGCCCTGCGCGCGTTCTCGTTTTCAGACAACTCACGGCAGTCACGGCAGGTTTGATCCTCCCGAGCGGGCACAAAAATGAGAAGAGCGGCAATGGGAGGAATCGACCTGACATTCTCAGGAACCGAGCATCCTCTCCTCCACCTTCTTCCCCTGACCCGTACCGCCATCCCGCCTCTCGTCGACTTCTTCTATCTCTACGGAGAATTGCTTTCCCTCCCATTGTCCCGCCTGCGCGAGCGCTGCTTCTTTTCACATTCTAGAATTCCAGCCGGTCTGCCGCGATATCCACGCGGTTATTCGCCGCCGTTCTCGGTGTCGACGCGCCCTTTCTCCAGGCGCCCTCAACGACGGACGACGTCGAACGTGAAGAAATTGGAAGCGGAGGCTGCAGAGGTCATTTATCTCATCCGTTTCTCCTCTCATTCGACGTCACTGCTCTTTATTCCGATTTTCTTTGCCGATCTACACGAAGGAATCTTGCCGAAGGGACGGAATGTCGACGGAAAAAATCGTTCGGTGCGCACCGCGTAATTACGCGCACTCGCGGCTCCACCGCGGCGCCGGTCGCTTGCAATATCGCGTACACAATCTGGAAGTTATTAGCGTTGTGAATTCGCCACGTCTAATATCCGCGATATTTAATAGCTTATGGTTTTTCTTGCTTTCCTTCCTCCATGCTGGCGTGTATGCACGTACGTTGTAAACGTACGTGCGGTAGCGTAGAATTTATGAGTAGAGATGTTGCGATATATCGCTAAAGCATCGTGATTTTTTTCTTAAATCGCAACGCGATATGTAACTGGATTTTTAATCATGAAATCGCATGTGATTTAAAATCGCGCCATTTTAAATCGTAGATGTAGCTCGAAATTGCATTTATAATAAAGTATTTATTTATTATATTCATATATATATATATATATATTCATAAATGATAAAACAAAAATTATTTTTACTTTACAATTTAAATGTCGTGAATATATATTAGATTCCGGTTATTAAATACTTATTTGTAACGTAGTTTAAAATTTGTTCCTCTTCATTAAAGATTTTGTAGAATGTGATATTTAATAGCGTAGAATTAAAAAGATAGATTAAAAATTATTATGGACATGTAAATTCCATTACGATATGGAAAATGTATATCATTTTTTCATATATATTTTATTATAAAAGATATATATTTCTACATAGTTTAATATTTGCTTCCTGTAATTTAACTTAATAATAATTTCGAGTTATATTAATTTCGATTATTGCATAATTATTTGATATTTCGTATAGTCGAATATTTGTTTTTTAATTTTTTTAAGCCATGCAAGTAATTTGACTAACGCGCAAAAAAGAATCGATATAACTTTTTATTTCTTGAAATTTTTTTCTCTGAAAATTCCGATTTTTATTAGGAATTGTTCATTGCTATTGCTTTAAAAAACAATTATTTATTTTTGTAATTGCTGTGTTCTAGTAATTAATATTTTTGATCATTTAGTCAGTTGTCGCTGCTTTGAACTTTAAAAGTTTTTCATGAAAGATTCATCAAAAATTATCAAAGATTTTTAATGCAGATCGGGCAGTTGAATAAATATATAATGCACATATTTCATCGCGATTTTTATATTGTACAAAATATGATGCGACATATCACGCTCACTGCGATTTTTAGGAAAGATTGCAGCTGCATTGCGCAATTTTGAAAACCACATATCTCTATTTATGAGACACGTATTCGCGGCAAAACATGCCAATGACAACTTGTATATTCGTCATTAATAATAATTCACACACACTCGCGAACTGAAAAACGTCCAGTTATAGCTACCAAATATTGAGTGAAATAGTTTCAACTAAACGTTAAGGTAATATAACTAAATCGAGAACTAAATATAACTTTATCTTTACAAATATTTAGTAAGCATTATCAAATGGTATTATCAACGGTAATGCTTATAAATATTTGTAAAAATAAAGTTGTGCTTAGTTATATTTCAACATTTAGTTGAAACTATTTCACTCAATATTTGGTAGCTATAATCTATAATCAGATTCTTTTTTCCAGCGGAGAGTTATTAAAAAGGAACAAAAACAGTGTAGAGTTTATATGAGGTGAAAGGAAGCTGAGCTTGGTATTTAACACTTTAATATAAAGAAGAACTGTACAAATGTGATCTCGTGCGAACTCTGATATCTTTTGGAACACGACGCGTTCAATTCTTTTTCTTTCGATCTCTTTACTCGACTCTCTATGCGGCTCTGTTTTCGTTCATGTCCTCTATGTCTTGTCCAACCGATTCGTTTAAATACAATTATTCATTTTATTCCGAAAAGATGTCTTACAAGGAATAATGATACTGATATCAACTAAAAATCTAATTTTTTTTACAAATATACATATTGTTCCGATGCAATGGTTTTAATTATTTTTTAATTACGATTAAAAATAATTAAAATAAAGCACAAAGCAACAATAAAGCACATTATTGTAATGCAGTTGATATTCTATTAAACATTCGTTTTGTTTTCCTACCTCTGTTATGCTCGCGTGTAATCATTTAATACATCGTATTGTACACCGTAAATGTTTACCGCATTAATAGCTGATCATTGTATTACACGACATCATTGATTTCTGTTTCAGGGATCAGCGAAGCAATCGTGCAACTGCAGCAACCGAAATTGCCGTCCACGATCCACATGGACAACGAGATCGAGCTCCGGTGTCACGTCGACGGTTCCGGCGACATGAAATACGAGTGGTTCAAGTTGGTTGCTTCGTCTATTTTAACTTTGTCTATTTACCTGAGCGTCTCGCGCGTGATAACCGGGGGCGAGGAGAGAGAAAGAGAGAGAGTAATTAGTGCCGGAAAATCTAAGCGGGATGCGCGATGAGCAATACGAGGATGGACCGAAACGAAGGGAGCAAACTACTAAGTTTCTAGCGTAACTGACACCCGACATTTACAGGACCGACCTAGTGAATTATGAAGTGGCACTCCCTCGCCCCGACGTGCACCATCGAGAGTTTCACCTCCGTCGTCATTTTGAATCATCCCCCTCATTGTAAACCCGCGACGCCTGTTCCCCGTGGAATTCGTCGTGCATTCGGTGGAGTTTAATGTCGTAGTTGTGTCACACGATGAAAATATCACGCATCGGAGAAACTTTTCCTTCAATATATTTTTGAACTGTCATGTCTGTCATTATTTTTGAATTAAGGGCGAGAACGAAGTCAGTTATCGCGCAGGATTTATGTAACTTAATAGTCTGCCATAAAAAATAAGATTAGAGCACAAACCTTTGCATAACGTATAATACATGAGACATAATAAGAGAATCAATCGATCAGAATCCTTTATTTTATGGAAAGGAAGAAAATAATTTTGATCGATTCATTTCTTATTCAATATGCGTTATGCAAGAATCACGTATTGCAAAAATCGATTTAAATTCACATAAAAATGGAGACTTGGCTGGTCAGATAAATTTCTGTTTGAATATAGAAATGACACTAGTGAATCTTGTATATCTCAAATTGAAAAAATGATTCGAGTCGGGGATCGACGGTTCGTTTTACAGGAACACAGTGAGCGTGGCGAAAAGCGATCGTGTCGAGATCAAGAAAAAGAAACTGCACATACATAGAGCAATTCCAGAAGACAGCGGCATGTACACCTGTGTGGCCAAGAATGAGGCAGGAGCCTCGCCAGTGACTGACAGCTATCCGTTAATCGTTTCCGGAAATGAGACTGCAACGATTAAGGATGTTCCGAGAAACCTGATTACTAAACGCGGCGAACCGGCTGTTTTGCACTGTGTCTTCGAGAACGCCGACGAGGTGCAGTGGTTCTTCAAGGAAATCGGTCCGCTGGAATCCGACGAGGAGCGGACGATCTTTGAGAACGGCACTCTTTTAATACGCGCTGCCGATCTTAGGGACCAGGGATTCTATTCCTGCCATGGAATAAGGGATGAAATCACAGTCAGTTATACGGTCGAATTACAAATTGCCTGTAAGTATCAATCGATTTTCGATAGACCAACGATAATAGAATTAAAACTAAAAATAGACAAGAGATAATGAAATAATATAAAAAGAAAAATAATTAAATAACAATAGCTAATAGAATATATTTCGATCACAAAAGTCTTAAATGTTTATAATGTATATATGTATTAATCTGTTCGAATTATAGTATTTTAATATAGCATTTGAAACAAATTGATAAATATAATAGTATAAAATAATAATTATTATAATATTTTGAAATAAATCTTCTTGATACATTAAATAAATATAAATAAAATTTGCAGATTTACTGAACTTTTCGGTGGCTGCTTTCGAACCAAAACGTCCAACTCAACTGGCGATTGTTGGTGAGGATCAAGAATTCCAAATAAGTTGCCTAGAGCCTTTAGGGCTTCCTTCGCCCAAGGTTTACTGGAAAGATCCCACGGGACATATTATAAGCGATACCGGTCCCGTACGCGTTCAAGATAACACGCTCATCATTGCGAAGGCACGAATGGGCGAGGACGACGGCAATTATACTTGCGTGGCCGAGAATATGGCCGGTGAAACGGATATATCCGTTCAAATAGTTATATCAAGTAAGTACACAATTTTCTCAACAAAGAATTATAAACAGAACTGATGCGATTTTCTATGAATACAATAAATTCTTATCGCGTAACGACTCAGGAAGATTACAAATGTCCTGTCATTTTGATTTCTAGCCCCGCCAAGTATAATAAGCTCCCCAGAGTCACTCAGTGTGATGGAAGGTGATTCCGTGACACTAACTTGTTCGTATTCCGGCATGGAACCGCCGGTTACGCACGTGCATTGGTTGAAGGATGGAGCGCAGCTGAGGGAATCGGGCGGTCCAACAAGATATCGCGTGACCGATAATCATGGCAATGTTACGCTGCATTTCAAGAGCGTTGACCTGTCTGACAAAGGGCACTACATGTGTCAAGTATTCACCACGGGTTTCCCATCTCTGTTTTCGGACCCAGCCGTTCTCACAGTTGAAGAGAAGCTTAAATTCTCACCACAACCCGTCAATAAACGCCTAGAGCTTGGCTCTACAGCGAAGGTATCGTGTAAGGCCCAGGGTGCCACGAACCCCACGGTAAAATGGGTCAAGGAGGGCGAGGACGAGGAATTTCCCAAACATGTTCAGGATATTAATGGCACTCTACACTTCAACGGTGTATTGGAGGAGGATAAAGGACGATACACTTGTATCGCCAGCAACGCTCAAGGGTCCATCAATCACACGATTAGCATTGATGTAGTTAGTATGTATCGGTGCTTGTACGATGAATGTGAAACGAACAAGAAATTCATTTACAATACATTAATTAATAATTAATTTATATTCATTTATTTTTCACAGTCGCGCCGAAATTTACGGTACAACCACAAAATCCAACGGAAGCAATTGAGGGATATCCAGTGATGTTACACTGTGCCGCCGAGGGTGATCCTAAACCGACCATTCAATGGGATAAAGATTCTCGCATGAACAATTTAGATAATCCTCGATTCGAAGTATTAAGTAATGGAAGTTTGTACATTAAAGAAGTGTATCTTAGTGACGAGGGGAAATACGGATGTACCGCTGGCAATAGCGGTGGTTTAAAACGAGAGGAAGTTCAATTAAATGTAAAAGGTACTTGATATTATTATTTACATTATTATAATATGTTATTATAATGTATAATTTCTCGAATGACTATTTTAAATTAATTGTAATTTAATACGATCTATTTTATAATAATAAAATAACTATTATTTTAGCTGGAGATAATTATAGAGCTGACATGGATCTAGAGGCCTCTGATGATGGAACGATGATGACTAAGACTGTAACGATTACTCTTAGCGCAGCCGCGGGGTATATGGTACTCGTCGTAGGTCTCATGTTATATTGTCGCTATCGCCGTCGTCGCAGGAAGCAACAATATCTACAGGAACAAACAGAAGGTATATTGTCAATATTAATGTATGTAATAATTTGATGATGTAGCATGCATATCTAAATTAATGTGTATATTTCTAAATTTTAGAAAAAATAGAGAATGGTGATGTACAGGAGGAACAGACAGAGTTGAAGGAAACTGGGAATAAAGTAAATTCAACAAATAAGAAGAAGGAAAATCGCGATTCTCATAACAAGAGTGACGGCGCAGATACAGCTCACAGCCAAAGTAGCAATCAATCTAGGAAATCTAAGTCGAATTATGATAAAATTGCCGTTTCACGCAGCAATCTAAAGGAATTGAAGCCTCTTGGTCGGGGAGAATTTGGTGAGATTTATTCTACGAAATATCAAGTTGATGGCGATAAGGAATCCTTGGTCATGGTAAAGAGTCTGACAAACACGAAAGACGAGATTGCTCTTCAAGAATTTAAACGACATTTGGATCTTGTTCATAAACTTAACCACGAGAATGTCGTCAAGTTGATTGGTCTGTGTCGAGAGGAAGAGCCCGACTATATGATTTTAGAGTACACTGATTGGGGCGACTTGAAACAATTCTTGATTGCCTCACGAAAGGATAACAATTCTAGCCCAACGCACGAAACGAAAGCACCACGTGCACCTCAATTGTCAGTGGCGCAGATACTTTCACTATCGAATCAAGCTGCGAAGGGTCTAAAACACTTAGCTGATAATCGATTAGTCCACAAGGATATAGCCGCGCGCAATTGTTTGATCGCCAGCAACTTGACGATTAAGATCTCGCTACCATGCATGACCAAAGAGCCGTACCAACAAGAATATACGAAACATCGGAATCAGATAATTCCGCTGAGATGGCTGCCCTATGAAGCAGTGTACGAGGACGAGTATTCTACTAAGAGCGATGTGTATTCATTCTCGTGTTTAGTTTGGGAGATGTTCCACCAGGGCGAGTTGCCATTTAATAAGATGAACGATGAGTCCGTGTTAACACAGCTCAAGGCGCAAACACTCACGTGGAAACCGCACAAAGCAGCGCCACCGGCTCTTCAAGAGCTGCAAACTCAGTGTTGGGCAAATGATCCACGTGAGAGACCGACCTTTGATGAGGTTGTGTCGAAAATAGGCGAAATTGTGGTCGATAGTTGCCTGTAGGCTATTATCGCGATCTATTTGTATGAGGCTCTGAATATTGGAAATACTGCAATAGGGGTAATGATTGTGCGGAGCTGTATATCGAGAGGTAAGGCTGACGAACGCCGATGATCACGCGGTAGTGATCTCTCCCATATGAGGAGGAGGGACCCGAGAAAGCCGCGGTTTTGCGCGAGAATAATTAACCGGCTTTCATGTTAAATGCTTCGTATCGATTATATATGCATAATAAATTATAGGAAACCCTACTCTTTTGCAAAAGGAAAATGCTTGCTCATTAATCATTGAATGCGCGAGAATTATGTGTCCTAATGACATCGTCGCAAATCGTGATGTATAGATTTTACGCAGAATTTAATATTTCGCATCGATACGTGTCATTTAATCCACGTCGTTGCATATAATCAAGTGAATAACACTGAGGAGAATTTTGATATATTTTATGGATCTCACTTCAGAAATTATTACATCATATTTTGTGCAATCTTAGATTTTTCTATCGTTCCGCGAATGTCATTTTCCAAAATCGCACTAGCGAAATCTCCCAATCTAAATTTCCGTGAGGTACGATCATTGAACGTTATATCTTGATCTCTACTGCTTCCCTATTATAGATGAATGAGATAAAATCATTGGTTCCGCAATAATTATTCATATTACAGTATTTTGTTGCGCCCACTAGCTCGGTAAGAAAATCATATTTATTTCGAATAGCATCTCCGCTCCAATGACTGTTCTTCTATCGTTGGACTAAATAATGATCTGTATGGACCCATACACGTTATTATGCAATTAATGCAATATTTAGTATACAGTATCGATATAATATTAAGTATCATCACCACACATCGAATACTCATAAGATACATTAATTGTTAGGTGAGCCGAGGCCGAAAACTGATAAGAGAAATGTTCAATCGGATCGTACGAAATTACGCGGGCGGTCTCGATTGAACGTTCGAAGATCGGACTCGGCGCTGCAATGACATGCATATTAAGAAAGTATCACGACCATATCAAATCGACGAAGAAAATCTTATCTCCGCCTATTTACTTCTACACTGCTAAGACATAAAAAGAAACTTTTTATAACATATATTATTTATAACGTATATATTTATGTGTGATAAGAACGCAATCGACCACTCGTATTTGACGAAAAAGACGGCCTTGTACATATACCGATGGTACGCAAGTATATATGTAAGTTGTTTTTTTAAAGCGCGAAAGACTAGCGTGAATCATCGTGTTAATTTTCATTAATATAATCATTCGAATCCTCGATGGCTTTTTATTAAAGAATTTCGTAAAAAAGTTTCGTATATATTGGTATCAGAGGTGAAAAGATCATGGCGTGTGTGTACGGCTAGAAGCTGAACACGCGAGGAAAACGATAACGATAAAACGGCATATACAGAATGACGCTTGAAAAACCTATTTTTACATGCGGAAATTAGAAATCGATCGGATCAGAGACGAAATATCGCTTGCGATATTTTTGCATTTGAGATCTACGATTTGATAAGTAGCGCGAACAATCTATGTATTTGACGCGATGGTCCAATAAGAAGGATGTGCTGAATATATATTCGACTCCGTATCCGATTTATACAACGAATATCAATGTTTATATTTTAACAGTACGTAAGTTTTAATGTCGTCCCTATTTTTGCATTTAATTCTACTGTAAGAGAGATTGTAAAGGAGAAAACTCGCGAGGCAATTATGATGCGCACAGTCGCTTCTTCCATTTCATGCAAGACTTCCGTTGATGCTTCGTAAGCTAAGTGTTTGCAGGGTACAGAGAAAGAACCACCGGTAAAGGTAACAGTTTTTAAGTCGTGCAGGATAGACAGCGTTAGAGAAGTGCTCGTAATGAAAATAATCATATTGCTATAACTTGTTTTACATTGGATATTACGAGTACTTACCGCTTTTAATAATTTTTGAAGAATTAAAGCGCGCATAGAGCCGTACAAATTCAGTTTCGTCAATTGGCAATGCAGTTCAGTAGAGCTTCACGTATGTATATTTTATAATATTCTACACATTGAAAGTACTTATGGCTTTTGAAACAAAAAAGTTATTTTTTGTTGATCTCAATATCGATTTTTAACTAGATATATTTTAACAGGTGTAAAACAATACCTTCGGTAAGAAATAGTGATTTATTGGACGTAAATAAAATCAATCGCGCAACTTGTTTAATTTAATACGTGTTTGCAGCAACGAAAAGAACTGAATGTGAAATCAATTGAAAGGAATAGAAAAGAAACAGTGAAACTAAGTTGCTTTAATATATGTTTGTTATAGGTAATTCGTCCAAAAATTCTCTTTCAAGAATTTCTATTTCTCAGAAAAATTTGATGTTTCTTTCGAGGAGTAATTATAAATGACTCTTCGGCTCTGTGCATGCTAATATAAATAGGGTGTATCATATACACATATTAGATATAAAACACTGACGTATAACACTGTCAACGATAAATACTGTTCTCTAATTTACTAAAGCACTCTTGTTACTGAAAAAAACGCGAGGCAATTCGCGAAGGCACTTTGCCTGTGAAAGCATCGTCGTATATTCGTGGACACTCTAATTAAGAATATGTAAAAGCACGAAATATATGAATAATCTTTCAAAGTTACCCGAGCGGCGTCTCCTACAACTTTTATAATGCTTCCTAAATGTTCACTATATACGTCAAGAAATATTCTTGTGATCAGTGATGGCAAACATATTTAGTAATATAAAATCCGTCGCGTACTTTTACATTTAATTTGAAGAAAAGGCTCGACAGATGCAGAGAGGATTAAAATTGTTCAGGTGGAAAAATTAGTTAAAATTGGAAGCGTGTCCAAAGTACTTTCGCAATTCGTAAT
>Ga0157364_1005157_pt1 | contig 13231 bp, 6 predicted proteins | sample AttsexASBM2_FD_111476 | JGI IMG/M metagenome (GOLD analysis project Ga0157364, IMG submission 111476) | Fungus gardens microbial communities from leaf cutter ant in Ribeirão Preto, State of São Paulo, Brazil - Atta sexdens ASBM2 | ecosystem: Host-associated > Fungi > Mycelium > Unclassified ... | reverse complement strand
ATTTCACAATTATTTAGGGAATAAGAATTTATAGAAATATTATCTGAATAAAAAAAATAACGTCTTTTAGAATATGTGCAAAAATTTATTAATAAATATTGGATCATTTTTATTTTTCAGGTTTTCTTTCTTACCCTTATACATTTTTTTTATAATCCAAAGACAATTTTTTTATAAGAAACATATCATTTTTTTTAGAGATAATATTTTTTAAGTTTCAGATACAGACTTTGCTCTTTCAAATCAAGTCGCAAGATATTCTTTTGCTAAGTTATATTCTTCTGTTAATGAGAACTGTACTATGATATTTGGCAAATTTATTGGATCTGATGCCCACTCGAGCAGTTCATGTAGAGTAGTTATCTGGCAATCAGATGGGCGTTGAAGACTTGCACGAGTCATTCTTTTTATCGTATCACCTATTCCATCACATGGATCTTTGCCACGCGCCGTAGTAAAAAATGCCATTCAGCCGGCATTCCAAAATTTTCTTCATGATAATAGATATTTGCAAAGTTCTTAAAATTTTTGAATAATTCAGAAACATCATCAGAAAAATAGTATATTTTAGACGCCCACTTGAAGTAGTCCTTACAAATTGATTGATAATTTTGAAAAATACATCTAAAAAATGGCTATATTAAAAAATCAGTAAAATAATCGAAAGGGTTAGTGGCGACGGCCGTCTGATTTGGCAACCTACATAAATTTACGCTTTATATTATTTATAATATTGTTGAAAAAAAAATTATTCCTGAAATTTTAACTACGTTTTTACGATGAGGAAGAAAGTAGTAATATTGTATATTTGTAACGATAAATTACGAACGACAAGGGAAGAAATAATTTTCTTCTTGTTTAGTTTCTATCGCAACGGATCTCTCGAGGCGTCATTTCGAATTCTACGAAGTGCCGGACTAAATCTTGTAACGTTGATCCAATATCTGCTGTTATCCTCATTTGAGTGAATTCCGTAACTTCCGGCTTTCAATCCAATATTTTGTACTGTCCATTCGCCTTCGTCAAGACTGTTTATGACTTATCTGCTTCAGAATCCAATAGATGTAACATCTTTAAGGATAAAGTCTTTCACAAATGACTTGTTGTATTTTTCAGCAAGTATAACTTATTAATTGAATTATTCACGGAAATATTTTATTGTAATTTTAAAATTATAATACTTTTTATACGTAATTTTTTTATATGCGATTTTATGTTTTTTAATGTTTTGCGACGTATAAATATTTATTTAAAAATTTTAACAAATTTTAAATGAAATAGTTATATCTGTTAAATACAAGTTTATGGTTCTTTTTCTAAATATATGATTTTAACATGTCACTTTATCGTCGAACAGAAATTACACTGACATTGAATAAAACAACTTTTATCGCATTTTTAATATATCTTTTGACACACAATCGCACACACGCAGAATTACTGCACAAATTTTATTCGAGTTCTAATTAATCATCAAACAGAAAAACCATGCTCGTATTCGTTTTTAATTAACGCACAGTGTCAGAATGAAAATTGGAGAATTCTGCCATGATGATAAATTTTTCAATGATAAAAATTTTAAATAATTTACAAAAATATAAAAATAAAGAGGTACAAATAATAAAATACAATAAAATGGGTAGAAAATAAAAGCGGCAAGTTGTTAAAATTGTAATAAGTTTTTTTTTATTGTTTACATATATTTCACTTGATATATTTTGACATTTTTCGTATGTATGAAAATTTTTTTTTTTTTTGGATAGGTGGTGGTGACAGCAATAAAGGAAAGAGTAAGAAATGGCGGAAGATACTTCAGTTCCCACACATTTCCCAGTGCATCGGCCTAAAAGATAAATTGGGTGAGTCAGTAATAATTGAGGTCACAAAAACTTTTAAAATAAAAAAAGAAATTGTAATAAAAAGCTATTTTACCTAAATAATATTTGCGGTCATAATTTTCTTGGCAATGTAGAAGTGTATAAAATAGCCGCAGTAAAAAACTACTTAATAGATCTGTGCGATTATTGAATCTCGGGCCTGCACCAAGTAATGCGCATTATGCAGTTGAAAAAACGCTGCAAAAGGCGGAGAAACAATGTTGCGTGTTCCGTTAACCTACTCTGATAATGCTCTCCCTCAATTTGAAATAATGAAAACTTGCGAATAAATAAGACGTATTCTCGCGAATATGAGCTATATAAAATACGTAAGAAATTATTTTTTTCTACCATTAGAAATTGTTACTCACTGCAATAAGAAGATTTAGAAGATTTTACTGAATTTATTGTTCTACTATTGAATTTATTTACATAATTATAAATTCGAAAGGGGATTATAAAAATCGCTAATTATTTAAATAAAGTTTTTATATCGTTTAAACTTATTTTATTTTGTGATGTAATTTTTAATTGATATTATAATTAAAACGTACAGAATTAATTTTTAAAACATATCAATTATTAAAAATTTAATTGAATAAATCTTTAACTGAATAAATCTATCCGTTTAAGATATTTCCGTTTATTTTTCCAAGTAAGAAAAAGTAGACAGAAATCTTTTCAAGCAACAAGCAAGTAGCATTCTACGACTAAATTTTAACAGGATCAATTAATTAGATTTACGGATATAAATTAAATTTATTTAAAAAATTTATACTGGTGCGCATGATGTATAGTTCATTTCGGAAAAATAATCAACGTAATTGTCGGATAGACATCAGGTACAGTTATGTGGTGGACCAGCAGCCAATTGGGCGGCTGCTCTTTCGACAATTCTGCCAGGATAAAAAACCAGCCTATCACCGCTACAATCTCTTTCTGGACGCGATCGAGAAATACGAGATTGAGCTGGACGAGAATCGCATCGATCTGGCGAAAGAACTGTTCGAGCAGTACCTGAAGCGGGAGGGTTCGGAGGTAGTCGACATTCTGAACGATTCCTTGATCTCTCAGTGCGAGGAACGACTCAGCACCGGCGGCAAAGAGCTCTTCACCGAGGTCGCGCAGACCGTGAAAAACTTCCTGGCTGGCGAGCCATTCTCGGCCTTCCTCAGCAGTTTCTACTTCTACAGGTGAAGTGCCAATGAATAAATTGTGTGGCAGATAGATAATATAAATTCGTAGAAAAGAATTTTTTTCGATGAGAATCTGATTCTGACTACGAGAAAGTATTAAGAGAGACGTTTTTCCTACGTTTCTTCAGATATCTCCAATGGAAATGGCTGGAGGCGCAACCAGTGACATACAAGACCTTCCGGATGTATCGGGTATTGGGCAAGGGTGGCTTCGGTGAGGTCTGCGCTTGCCAGGTACGCGCCACCGGTAAGATGTACGCGTGCAAAAAATTGGAGAAGAAGCGCATCAAGAAGAGGAAAGGCGAATCGATGGTACTAATCGAGAAGAACATCCTGCAGAAGATCAATTCCAAGTTTGTTGTCTCGCTCGCGTATGCGTACGAGACGAAGGACGCTCTCTGCCTCGTGTTAACTATCATGAATGGCGGCGATCTCAAGTTCCATATTTATAATATGGGCGGTGAGCCAGGTTTTGACATAAATCGTGCCCGATTCTATGCAGCCGAGGTCGTGTGCGGTCTGGAGCATCTTCATCTTCAAGGTATCGTCTATAGGGACTGCAAGCCGGAGAACATACTGTTGGACGATCATGGTCATGTGAGAATATCCGATCTCGGTCTCGCGGTGGAAATTACGGAGGGCGACATGGTGCGCGGTAGGGTCGGCACGGTGGGTTATATGGCGCCTGAGGTGATCGACAATGAGAAGTACACATTTTCGCCAGATTGGTTCAGCTTTGGCTGCTTATTGTACGAGATGATCGAGGGCCAAGCACCGTTCCGTGCTCGCAAGGAGAAGACGAAACGCGAGGAAATCGACAGACGTGTCAAGGAGGATCAAGAGAGGTATTCGCCCAAGTTCAGCGAGGATGCCAAAAGTCTATGCCAACAGCTGTTAAAAAAGAGCCCGAAGAACAGGCTGGGTTGCAAGTGTGGTCGACACGGGGCGAAAGAGGTGAAACTCCATAGCTTCTTTCAGTGCCTGAATTGGAAGAGGGTCGAGGCTGGTATGTGGGAACCGCCGTTTGTGCCAGATGTAAGTAGGTGTTGTTTGATGATCGATTATCTAAATTCACATCGAGATTTCATGTTTTCATTTTTATCCTTGTTCAATCTATTTGTTCGTCTATTTAAATTCCGTGAATGCGAGAGTTTAGATTAAATTTGCATATAAATTGTAGCTGTATATACAACTTTAACACTAATTTCGATAATTATACTAAATCAATATAATATTTACAATTTTTAATTAGCATATATTGTTATTATAAAATGAAATGGTATTTTAAGAAATCGCATAAATTGGTAAAAATTTTAACGTTATAATATTATTTTTGTTTTATTATATTTTTGTGCTAGTAATAAATTGTCCTTTTTGTATAGAAAATTTAATGTATGTGTAAAAACATTGAAGGTGATAAGAATACGAAAATTATTAATCGTTGATATGTTTATCATTACAGCCTCGTGCAGTTTACGCTAAAGATGTTTTGGACATCGAGCAGTTCTCCACGGTGAAAGGTGTTAATTTGGATGCCACGGATGATACCTTCTACAGCAAGTTCAATACCGGCAGCGTGTCCATTCCATGGCAAAATGAGGTAAAATAATCGTATACGTTACATCTATATTACCGATTGTGAGACATATTGCGCCTCGGGAAGGCCTTTGACCTTTCCTTATAAAAATAATATTGTTACTACGTGGAACACAGTAGACGACCAGTTAATAAGATCTCCATTATAACATGAATGTAAATCGCATTCTTCGACCACCTACGCATTTCAAGCGCTTATATTGATATTGATAGTATTTTAAAGGATTCACATCTATATAACCCAAGATTATATAAATTTAGATAAGATGTTTCAAAATAATTTTAACAATATTTTTAATAAATTTAATTTTCTTCTTTATTTAGATTTTAACTTTTGTCAAAAAAATGTTGAAAGATAACGATCTCCGTTTATTGAGATTGAAGTTATTATTTTCTGATTTCGATCGTAAATTTCTGCCCAACGGATTATGTTCTAAAATAAAAAGTGAAACAATATTTAGCTACCAACGTTTTAGCAAACATAATTTTTAATCTTACAAAGATATTACATAAATGACATTTTCTCATCTCTTAAATAGATATAGACTCTAGTCTATCTTGTTTTTTACGACAAATGTGTTGAAACTTAAGAAATGAGAAAATGTCATTTATGTAATATCTTTGTAAGATTACAAATAATGTTTGTGTTGTAAAAATCTCGAAATAAAATTCTAAAAAAATAAAATTGAATTTGAATTTAAAGATTAAATAGCAAGGAAATAATAAAATCTCGTTATCTAATTGCACTTCAGAGGATTTTGCTTCGTTTTGTTTTCTGAAAATATTACATGTGCATGCAAAACATCTGGAGAGCGGCACTTGGATCAAAAAATATAGAGCTCATGCAAAGTGTTTTCCTACGTCAGAGGCAACGCGAGAGGCTCGTTATCACTAGCGTTATTCGAGTAGATGTATTTAAAGCTGCGATGCTGCATAAGACGCATTACGCACGAGCCACCTTTAGCTTCTGCCTATGTTAAATCATTTACTACGTACTTCGCGAAGTTGGAATTGTCAAATCATAACTAACGCGCTTCATTTCTTCTTCTTACAGATGATAGAGACTGAGTGTTTTAAGGAACTGAATGTATTGGGTCCTAACAACACGCCCACTCCAGACTTATTGATAAACCATACACCGCCCAACAATGACGACAGAGGGTGTTTTCCTTTTCGGAGAAAGGTAGTATTTTTCGAAATTTTGAGTTTCGTAAAATTATTTAAAATTTAATTTTGAAGAAAAGCAACAGTAAATCCCAGACGCTCTAAAAACATTTGGAGAATCGAAAGAGATTTTGAATACTTTAGAACATTTAAAAAAATGTTTTAATTTAAAGAATAATCGAAGAAGATATTTAGATATTTTTTATTTTCAACTTGTGAAATATTCTTTATTTCGTTATTAAATTAATTTTATAATTACTGTATAGGAAAATATTATATAATAATAAAATTATATTGCAATTACAGAGAAAACAGAGCGATCGCACAAGGGAGATCCCGTTATCGGAGTGCCACTTGCTGGAATTGTCGCAGACGCAGAGCTCGGAAATGCCAGCCAGCTGATCTATGGTGAACAAGAATAACAGTCTGAATCGATTAATGTCGTCATCATTTCGACGTTGCCGCCATCCTGATGTTACTGACGGCGCGCGTTCGAGTGCAACTGGTGGCTACTGCGTTAAGAACAAGCCGATCTCATTCTCTCTCTCGGTAGCATCCGAAGCCACGGCAACTGTCCCTGAAAATGGCTGCATAGTTCGCATAATAAGAAGTCGCAATGACTGCGGGTCCGAAGCATCCTCTCAGGTTTATTGGGGTGAGATCAAAGATCTACTCCAGGATAAAACATGTATCCGCGCAATTTTACGCGCGCGCTTACAGCTACGCATATGCGGCAAACAAACGCGACACACGGAAGCCAGGCGCATTGTATGTTTCTGTCAAATTCGAATGACACGTTCATTACCAAATATATTTTCCTCGAGCTCGAACGCGGGAATGCTCGACGTGCACTTTTGCACGTCCATCAACGTATATCGACGTGTTTTATCGAGCTTCGATGTGTCCAGATTCACGAGTCGTGGGCGAGAGAAAATTTAGGGTGATATGTAGATAATGATTGTGTCACTCACAGCGCGATTACATGGCATATGTAATATTCTGAATGCGGAAATTCGATTTTCGAAATGTATAGTCAGTGGTAACAGTAATTTCATTTTTCTCATTAACTGAAATGGCGTACAAAATCTTTAATTTTAAGTTTCGATCTTATTTTAAGTTGAAATGAACGAGTACATGTAGATGTACGAATGGATGTGCAATTATTTGCAATTATTTCTTCTACGTACTTATAAATCTTTTTTAAATTGATGAATACAAAAATTTAATTTATATTAATTTTCAAAGAGCATTTTCTCTTAGGATAGATGTTTATTTCGTACCATTTTATTCTTAATAATTGAGGATGTTACCATCCCATCGAAAGTATCGGAGAGAATCACTTTGATGCACGATTAAACGTGAGAAATCGTGAGTATGCTGCAATTTTATTTATTATTATCCCAAATTGCTCTCAATACACTTTTAAGTACTTGCCAAAAAATTTCGAGACAATCGACATTTCTTCGGTCTATCTTGTGGTTGTCAACGATTCTGATGTACTGTTTCGTAAGATCGTATTTGTCTAAAGCGAATAAGCTATATGGCAAAAAACTTTGGTCGTAACCACGTTCGCACTTCGATGATTTATTAACGTGCTCGATAGAGTCTAGAATGGAACTCGCGGGGGCCAAAATAAAGTAGAAACAGCTTGTAGACGAGCGATAACGAGCACGTGGAACGGACGGGTCGTAAAAGAGCACGTGAAGAGCACGGCGCTTATCCTCCCGCCCGCACGTCTGTTTCCTCGCTCATTCGTTCTCGCATATCGCAACATTAAGCTACCGGTAAACGGACACCCGACACTACCGCGAGACAAATAAACACTCGCGTGCACTCGCGCGTTTATAAACGTTAACCCGATATATCTGGAGGTTGTAATTACGGAGACATGTGCAACACATGATACAGCGAATTGACGGCGCCGAGAAGACGCTACATCTAAGAGTGCGACGAGCGAATTAGTAGTGAAATATATTGATTTAGCGTTGCTAATGGAGACATTAGATAAGTCTTATAAAATGACGAATGATAAACTCACGATAAAAAGTTCTGGAATGTTTAATAACGCTGTCACCATATGGCAACAAATATTATTAACGGTAAAAATAATTTTTATCTCAAACGCCCTTAACATGCTGTATAAATTGAGTTTAATCGCGAACGTGAATTAGTGGACGGTTACCACATCTTAAAGCTGGGCAAACATCCAGAAAATAAAGAATAAAGAATAACATATGAGAGTCGCATCTGTCGACAAATTGCAGTTTCCGGAAATCGCATTTGAGCGTTACATATTTTTGAAGTATTGTAATAGTTTCGTGTCAGTTGTGATACATTAATTCTACGATTATCTTAATACGAAAAATTCCCATCTCACAATAGATTGATCCAATTTTTGAACCGATCTGAATATGATGATTTGATTTTAATAATAAAATCAAAATTTCTGACAAATTATAGAGATTTACCGGAAAAAAATCTATCATTAAATAAAATTAAGATAAAATTAATTATATAATTATTCTATAAGTCTACCCTGTCTGAAGGGGCAGAGTTTTAATATTTTTATTATTATAAAATATTTAAAATCTCAGTGATGTTTTCTTTATTTACGTATGTCTTTATTACGTATCGCGTTAAATCCTCGCACGTGGACTTTGAAAAACACTGTAAAACAAGCTCTTGCGAATTGGATTAACGGGCACATTCGGATAGTTCACGAGCAATTTGGCCATTCTCCAATTGCGAGTAGTGTGCCAACGATTTGAGTTCCTGTCAAAGAATTCTCTTCTGCCAAACAGTCATCGCGAGTCAGTCGAATATGTCATCTCCCTTCGAGGCATCTTGTAAATCTGAATGTGAACGCCGATGCACTCGGAATTCTTAACCTCATTAAGAATCTCTTACAAAACTCGACCCCATCATATAAAATAATATTAAAAAATTGATTGACGTTAGAATATATTATAAAAATAATGAATAAGAAAATTGATTTTTACTCTAACGATCTTTGCGATAACTGCTGTATCAAGTGAACACATACGCAGTTAGTCTTGAAAGTTTTATTAGACAATATAGCTTCTCGTCGAGGAAGTACAAAGACGAATAGAAATTCAATTAAAATAAGTGTTTGAGGAAAATCTCATACATTTATAAGCGATATCAAAAAGCATACAAATGATTTCTCATCTTCGTATGTTTTTTTTTTGTTCATATGGACGGAACCGGTATAGAAAGAGAGACACAAATGGTAGAAACAGGTTCACATGCGCATACAGTTTTATGTGAAATATGAGTAAAGTAGAATTAATAAAACATACTCGAGATTTTTAAGATTGATTCTTCGAATTGATAAGCAAAAACTTAGATTAATTTTCGTGGATTAAATGAAAGATTCTATATTTATTATCACAATTATTATGCTAAATTAATGAATTGAATATAAATTGTAGAATTTAATTGTTACTATTAATTATGATATGATTAAATATGATCTTGTTATAACATTTTTTTTATAAGAATTGACGCATAAATTACGTCTAACAATCGCCATATGAACAATACTCCGAACAAATTTCTTTTCATAACTGTGTATAGCTCTGTAAATATTATATTTTTTATTGTAATTATGATAAATTTAGCAAGATTTAATTTACAGGAATAGTTGAAGAATGGAGGTCAAATAAGTGTCAGAAAAATTGATTTCTAAATATGTGTATATTTTTTATATTAAATTTTTTATTAATATTAAAGTACTACACGTATTAAATATAAATAAAAAATATTAAATATTGACATATCATATATTTAAGAAAATATTAAGAAAAACAATGTTATTTTATTTGAGTTTCTATAGAGAATTTAACACACAAATTTAATAAGTGATACTTCCGCAAATTATTTGGATTTTAAATTTCTCTCCTTTATAATTCAAAATATTGTTTCTGACACTTGGCTGACATTTGACATTCATTTCTTAACATCCACGTAATAATGCATAGGAAAATATATGTTTAGCGAACGATGATTGACTGAATGACGTAAGTTAACAAGTAATTAAATTTCTTTGACGTCTGTATGGCCTCGAATCATCGGTATGTACATGCATCGTGTGCACATAATGTATGTGAGAAACACTAATCTATCTGCTGTTCAAAATTGATGTTGCGATAAAGTAAAAAAGGGGATAGTACGACTCAATAGTCTAGATCACTTTTTGTCGAATAAACCCCAAGATAATCACTATGTCGCACAAATCGCAATTCTCCCGATGCGAATGCGAAAGTATTATATTTGCCAAACAAAAAAAAAGCAAAAAATCCTTACTTTTGTTAAAAAAAAAAAAAGAAATGTGTAAAGTAATCTTGGAGACCAACATATTTAATAATTTACGTGATCTACGTGTACAACAAATCGTTTAATTTATTTATCTTCGCGCGGAGATACTTGAATGGCATTAGATTGCTAATAAAATTAGCGAGGAACGTACAATTTATACAATTTTTTAACGTATTATCGATTTATAGTCTTCATTTTCTTTGCTGGCAACGCACGAGTTTGCTATTCAGTATAGAGAATCTGTCATATATCTTTTAACTGTGATTTCTCAAAGTGTCCTGTTTAATTTTGTTGTTAGTATACCGAATATTTCAGAAATATTTTTAAGGCTTCTTATTTCTAATTACTTCTTATTATTTTACATTATTTCTCTTATTATAAGACATACCTTTCATTTCACCTTCATTTTATTTATATAAAGACGTAAGAGACAAATCTGGCTCTAACGAGATCCGTCGCGAGATCTACTTGTAGATAATGATGTCCAACTACTATATATTCACAAGAAGAATACCAAACTATTTAATAATTTTTCTAAGGAGAAATAAGCGCGTAATACTCTCTTATTCCCATAGAAAATACATATATTTTTCTGTCTGTGTACGTAGCATAGATAGATAGTTATACATATACGATAGATTGCTGAATATACTTTTGCAAATAATATCTGTTTCTCTTGTACAATTCGTATTTAAATTATGGATCTATGTAAGCATTTTATTTATGAGATTACCTATCTAATTCATAGAGATTCACGCACGCAAGTGTATATGTGGGATAAGAGGCGGAGGATAAATGTATATGAAACATAGTTATTTAATCTGATTCAAAAATTCGAAGCATATATGAATCATAAAGGATACCTCTGATATTATTCATATATAATATTTTCTGTGATTATATATAAAATCTCATCGAAATCATACTTCGGATCATTAAATAACTCCTGTTCCTGATTATTACATAATTATTAAAATATGAATTCTCTCATCTAAGCCAGATCTAAGCGAATAATGGCTATCGATGATAAAGCGATCATTGACTAATAATTATGTAACGTTAAATTACCGACTTAAGTGATATGTCCTCCGCGTTAATATTCGCCATGTCGCGTTATAATCATCGTTCGATAGTCATTCCATCCTATATGACGCGTGTAACGCATCTTCATCTTACGGAGTGAGAGAAGAATCCGAAAAGAAAACTTAGATGATAGCTAAATATCTAAATAAGTATACCGCTTGTTCGTGTCTATTAGACGTGAACGAGGGAGAATGTTGCGAAGCGAGCTAGGAATACTCAGGGGCACGCTTCCGTCATTATCAAATCGAAGACGATTAACGTAAATATGCAGGAAGCGAATCTTGCAGAAAGAGATGAATATTAATTCAATTCGGAAGAATCATCGTCCGATTTTATGCATGTTATTTCAGTGGCGTGACAGTTCTGAGTATCGCGCGGTCTCCAAATGTGCTAGTAATTTAGAACCGATTGATAATAGGTAGACGAAAAAAAATTACCGCTTATTATTGTTATTATATTTTATATATCTCGAGTACTTTTTTCTGTACAATGTCTGTCCCGCAATTTTGCGCATCATTAGATGCGATTCGTTAAGTGAGAGAAATCGAGAACCGTCGTTAATATAAAGAGACGATAAGTAACGAATTTTTAAATTGATATCGCACGCAACACATACCGGAAGAGGTGAACGGTAATGTCGGATATGACGATTCGTCTTTTATCACATCGACTTCCCGCTTATATTATTATATGAGTAACATTACATGAAGAGGCTGACTGTTCTATATATAAATACGTCAGTGATAATCATAATAATATTAATAATAATATTGATAAGGATTAATTAAGCACGGATGTAAATGTACGTTTTGTACACTGTAAAAACAATACGTAAAATTACACGTATAGTGTTACAGGAGTAAAATTTACACGTCATACGATGGATATAAATTATAATTATATACACTTTTCTTATAAAATTTTACACTTGTTGCTCGTGTTATTTTACATATTATTTTTACGGTTTAGAGTGAATGAGAAATTGCGAAAAATCATACTGTTGGAGCGACATTATCGCTGTACGTATCTATATCTCGTCTCCCCATTCATCTTTCCTCTCTCGTCTTCAACGTTTGTTGCCATCAACACCTATAATAAATGCCTCGGCACTTCGTTGTTATGTCGTATTTGCCATGCCAAGATAATGGAGATAATACATTGATTGACTTATCACGGTGATGTTAACGCGTAATAACAATACCAGTAATATGTATAAGTGATCCAGAGACTATGATGAGATCGGAATAATTGTGACACCGCGATATGTCTTTCAACGACGAAAATAATGCAATTACAAGATTATTGAAGGATGACCTTCTTAATGATCGCTATATAAAATTATTCAAAAACTAACTTTTACAAATTTATTAAAAGATTTTAGATTTACCTTCCTCTTTGCGCGCAATTCTAATTTTATAGTTATTCATTATGCATCGCATAATGTGACATCCGAAGCGTCCTTTATTAACAATTGTCGTATTGTTGCATGGGAGATTGTCGCAAATCAGCTTGCCGCAGAGTTAATATGTAATTATCGTACGTCCTGTAGATTATAGCGTGCGATATTTTAATCGGGTGAGTTTCAATAAACTTCCGCGCTAAAACGCATTTAATTTATTGTTACCGCGAGTCTCGCGGAAAACGATGAAAATACAAGTTATAGCAACTGAAAGCTCAATTAAGAGCGCCAAAAATTATTAATTTAAAACGTTTAATAAGCTCATTAATTAATGACTATGCGTAATATCATTTCTACGCTTGCATTCTTTTAATTTAATCTTTTCCAGAGAAGGGAAATCGGAGAATTATTGCCGAACGATCTGAACGATCGTCAGGCGATGATTGATACGGAATTCGACACACTTGTATCAATTCGTTTTTGTGGAATCCTATAATATTTAATATATATATAATATATACATATATATATAATATATATATATATATATATATATATATATATATATATATATATAT